>Ga0228711_1009099_pt1 | contig 13625 bp, 7 predicted proteins | sample MedpolnodulmetaG_2_FD_177996 | JGI IMG/M metagenome (GOLD analysis project Ga0228711, IMG submission 177996) | Root nodule microbial communities from Medicago polymorpha collected in Santa Monica, California, United States - brown nodules | ecosystem: Host-associated > Plants > Roots > Nodule...
TTTTTTATCTTTCTTTTAATATAATTAGGGTGGAGCAGCAGGAGATCCCTCTGCTCCCCATAATATTTTGCTTAAAAAATAATAATAATATTAACTTGAACTCATGAGGCTAAACAAATTAAACTAATTATTTTGCTGCAGTTGTTGACGGAGGTTGTTGGTCGTTCTTCATCAATGTTGGTTGGTCTATTTGTAAAGACACTCTAACATTCAAGTTACCGAGGTCTCAAGATATTTAAAGTTTTATCTCGAAATGTGAATGTGTATATGATTTTGCAGTGGGTTGTTCTATTTATAGATTTTTAGGTGACACATGAGCATGGATGTTTTAACGGTTCTACATTTATAGCATAAAGGTCGAACAATCGGTTGATCATTTGGAGGATTCATATGGACTTCGAGCGTCTTATTTAGTGAAAAAGAATGTGCAACTAGTTGTGAGTGAGTGAGTGTTAAAGCATTTGTAATCAAAACAAAAAAACAAGGCCATAAATTGAGAAAATAAAAATAAAAAATAAAAAAGGACAAGTGAAAAATAAAATAATATAAACAACAATAACATGTGGGGTATTTTGGACTTTTCCAACAAATGTTGGTGTTTCTTCAACCTTTCCGTGCATTTTAGTGTGGAAAGTTTTTTAAGGTGGGCCCCACTAAAATCTTTCTTTCCTTAACCTTTCTATAGATGTTCCAAATAAGGGAAGATGCTTCTTTCCCTCAACTTTCTCTCCTCCCTACTATCTTTCCATAGAAACAAACATACCCTTAAGGTACAAGCGAGTGAAGTGTATTTGAACACTTTATTGGATCTTAAATTTGTCACTAGTCTTTAGGTTTAAGGATTGGACATTGACCAAGTCCAAAACAATATCTAAACTTTAAGAGTACATGCATTACACTATAGCTCATTATTGATTTGATGTGAATTCGTTTTTTACTCAAATTATGATTTGAGGCTCGAAATTATGCTTAAATATAAAGTGATATGATTTCATCGAACATTTTGTTTCGAGATAAATTTCAATTTCCATTGTACCAAAGAAAAAAGAATTCAATTTCCATACACCAAACTGAAGCTATAAACTGTAAGTGTAATCAGCTCAATTATATGCACCAATGATCTAAAACAAACGAATGAACATGATTTATATATATAAAAAATGATGAATGATTAGAACCATAATTAAATTATTGTTTGATGCAAAAAGTAATACAGAATTACAAATCAGTGACGTAATTCGTTTATAAAATAATAAAGGAGAGGAGCAACATCCATCAAAATGTACATGCATGTCGCAATTTTTCATTCATATATAATATGTAATACATGTTGTCACTTTATGCACTTTTTCATTCACTTTATTGCACTGTTTCCATTTTAAATTAATCTTTTTTCACTTTCAAAATGTCATAATGAACTTTATTACTTTTTTTTTTTATTGAAGTATAATGAACTTATTACTGTATATGATGCAGGCATAATAAGCGAACAGTTCGGGTAACATACAGGAATTGTTTATAATCTTGTTGCAAAGTAGGTACACCCTATAACATACAAATTATTATTTTATTTTTTTACAAAATACAAAGAATCTTATTAAATATAAGTATTTTATCTCAAATTTTCATCTCTCTAAAAATATTTCAGGAAGCTTTGCCTTTTAAATATCTTCTATCATGACTTTTGGTCCATGATTTTAAGTCAACCTATGTCTATATTTCACATTTATAAATAAATTTTTGTAGAGAAGTTTAGAATAATATAACAGCCTATCCCACAAAAATTTATATTTTTTTACATAATATGAATATAATATAAATTTTTTAAGCACTAAAAACTTAAAAACTCATAATTCATTCCTTGTTAAAAAAATTATACTCTTGCTGCAAAAATAATTGGTGTAACACCGTCATACTCCTTCATCTTGGTCCAATAAACCACGAAATTGAATATCTTCAACTCCTTCCACTAGAGGGCTATGAAGAAAATGATAATTCTTGTGTCACACCGTTATACTCCTTCTATTCATGTTTTCCTAGTATTGTAAGATTAAAACTGCAAAAATGTCCAAAACCCATCCCTCATTGATCCTCCTTATGTCTCCACCGTCATTTCTATTTAGTCCCACCAATTTTTTTCATCATTCTCTCGGATTCATCATTCTTTAATCTTATAAGAATAAATGGAGAATTATAGGTTGGAACCCTGATCTCTACATACTAAAATGTCTATACTAACCGAGTTATGTTCACGAAACTGCAATTTGATAAACAAAACAATAATCAAAAAATAAAAAATGCACGTGACTATAATATTATTCTAATTCTATCAAAAATAAATTATTATAGTTTGATGTTGAATCATCCTAAAAAAACCGATGCATGAAGGAAAAGAGAAGTAAACAATAATATTTGAGAGAACAATTCGTTGGCAAGATAACTTTTTAATCCATTTATCCACTAAATCAAACGTCATTTGTATTTTTTTTAGCCTCTTAAAAAAAACAAAAAAATGTCATTTGTATTTTATATGCGAAGTGGCAATTCAGGATATTTATCCGGCTATATGGAGCAATTAACTAAAAATCATCCCTAAAAAAGTTAACTAAAATCCAATTATATTTTTTTTTAGACTTTATTTACTTCTATGACCATTTCTCTTAAGAACCAGAGGGTTAATAAAAAAAATCAATTATTGAGAAAATATACAATAATGATATTTAAATATTCATAATAAAATAAAAAATTAGGAGGAAAAATATTAGACCAGGACAAGATTATTGACTTTAAGAAAATTAAATTCGCACTTTCTTTTGGAATGTACCATATATGATTTTTTTTTTTTTTTGAATAAATGTACCATATATGATTAATCATGATAAGTAAGTTAATCATTTCCCATATTATGTTTCCAGAAGAGAACATGCCACAGCCAGTGGATGGAATATGCGGACATCCAAAACCGATCTCAAGCATATACAGTGGAGTATGATCCATCCAGAAGATAATGGATTGGATAAAAAACACCATGTGACATAAAATAAAATACTTTATTAATTAACTAGTATATTGTTGAGATTAAGACACACACATACATGTATGTGTATATAAAGAGTGTGATAGAGGTAGAGTAATTCACATTCATTTCTTTATAAAAAAAAATCACATTCATTTCATTATTCATATACTCATGGGGAAAGAGTTATCCACTACTCCAGCCGTTGCTTACCGGAGCTCCGACGAGGTCAGTTTTGCTGACACAGTTTTTGGATTTTGGGAGGAATTCCAAGATTCATCCGAAAATTCATCAAATTCCGGTAATGATGAGGAAATCGACGATGAAGAAGAAGATGATGATAGCATTTGTACTATTGAAAAAAATAAAGCTTTCTGGGAAGAACAAGACCAACTTCTCAAGGTAGATTACTAATTTAATTATGTCCAATTAGAAAAAACACACTCATACCATTAATAAAGTGACTAATTTTTATTTATTTTTTCTTGTTTCTATTTGAAGGCTACTTTGTGCAGAACTAGCTCAGGTGAGACAAAGGTTAGGCAAGCTACAAAGGAGACTATGAGAGAATTGAACATGTCTGAAATGCTATGCTTGTGCCAGCGACCGGTGGTGAGCTGCCAGAAATGTTTGCTTAGAGAAATATGCGATCGTTTATCGAATCTCGGCTTCAATTCCTCCATTTGCAAATCTAAATGGAAAAGTTCTTCGGAGATTCCATCAGGTATGTAAATTTGAACGATTCACTTTTTCTTTTATGATTTTTAGTAATTTTTATGGGTTTAATTTATATACACCGACAATATAAAATGAAAAATTGGTATTTAACTTATTTCCTCTTTTTTCTGAACGCAGGGGAGCATACTTATTTGGAAGTGACAGAAAATTCATCCAAAGCTAAAAGTGGTGTAATAAAAGTGATTATTGAATTAAACTTTCGAGGTGAATTTTTGATGGCACGCAGTAACGAAGAATACAATCAATTAGTGAAGCGATTACCCGAAATATTTGTTGGAAAAGCTGAAAGATTAAGAGTATTGGTTAAGATAATATGTTCAGCTGCTAAAAAATGCATGAAGGAGAAGAAATTGCATTTAGGACCATGGAGGAAACAAAAGTATATGCAAGCTAAGTGGAATGGAAAATGTGATAAGTCAATTTTGGAACCATTGCCTATAGTAAACTCAACTAGGCCAACAAAACCTAAGGCTTCGTTGCTCACTTGTGATTTAATGTTAGAAAACATTGTGGGACGTCATTGTACGGCAGTTGAAGTTGTCTGAATGAGATATTTTTTGTTTTTGAAAAGATTTGAATGAGATTTTGACAAATCGTATTTAGTTTTAGTGTCATAAAGTACTATGTGACTATGTTCAATTTTTGTAAAAATTATAGTAAAGCTAATATATTTGAGGGTTGTGATTTTAGTTGAAGATATCGGGATACTATATTTTTTTTGCATTATTTTTATTTTCTACAAGTTTATAGATAATTCTAGAGCCGTGTGTATTTCGCTCGATCAGGATTCAAAGTTGTTACATAGTTATGGTCTAATATTTTCCGTTAGACTCAATCCTATTAGTTTCACTTCCATTCTAGTCCCGTTCTAATCAAAATGACATGAAAAAGTGAAACTATTTAAAACATTGGTTTGACATCTGATTTACCAAATTAAAATTAGTAGTTTTTTCTTTGTTTTCTTTTAGGAAAGTTTTTTCTTTGTTTTGTTGAAGAAGCATTGAAATGAGTAGTTGATTCAACAATGCCGGTTATTTTACGACGGTTGATTGCATCATTATTCGTCTACATAAACCATCTTTTTAAGGCAAGAGCATTTTAGCGAGATGATAATAAAAAAATTTACATTAGGTATTTGGTTTTTTTTTCCTATCGAATTTTATTTTATCCTCCAAATTTATTTTCTTGTATGTCTTTTGACAAGTACTAAAAAATTGATCATTGACATCCAAATTCAACATAAGTTTTTTTTACATGATCACTATCTTGCAATTGTCCAATTGCTAAAAGGAAATTGTAAATATTCTTAGCGCGCTTACGATGCCCCCCCATATATGATTTGATACCTATTGTGGGTAATCCTTCACAAATCTTGTTATGTGTGCGACATTGTTATTACAATCTATGTATCGAAGTTATAAATACTAGCGAAAAGACGGTCACGTCTTTATTGCGCTAACGTTTAAAAATTATAAATAATGTTTTTTTTATGAAATTTTGATTTTGATTAAAATAAAAATATAAATGTTTTTTGCTTTCAAATTATAACAAATCAATATGTATTTCAATGACACCAACAATATAACAAAAAAATATAATTTAAATTTTTTTTTATTTAATGACACTAACAACAATCTTTATTATAGAAAAAGTCGTTTAAGAGTATAATTGGGATAATGAAAAAGTAAGTATAGTTATACTCATTTAGTTTGTTACACTTTTTAAATGATAAAGGAAAAAAGCTAGACATATATATATACTCATATCGTGTTTGTTACACTTTTATTTTAATATTTGAATTTACTTTTATCTATTTGTTATATGTGTTATTTGTATTAAAAGTTTAGGGTAATTTTGAAAAGAGAAAAAGTTGGCGCAAAAGAGCTTAAATGAGTTTTTTTTTTTATATATAGTATAGATATTTTAAAGTGTTTTTTATTAGTAATTTTTGACTGATACAAAATGTATTTGATGATTCTATTGACTAACAAGACACATTTGAAAACCAAAATAGCTTATTAGAGACACATATGGATATGTTTTTGTATTTTTGATACATTCAAAGATTAAAATAGATGTGTATGCTAACAATTTTGTCATTTTAACAAGTATTCATCTCAACCTACCTTTTTATAAAGGGTATGACTAAATTGATACAATTTTTAAAGACTAAATTCAATAAATGGAATTTTTATAGTTTTTTTTTTCCAACATTAATATATGTATGATTTGATATTGTAATTATTGTACACATCATTGTTGATCAATAACTAAAAACAACAAATTATAAATAGTAAAGTAGATTCTTTCAATGAGGACATTGCTGCTCATTGATTCTAGATTCTTTCAATGAGGACTTTGTTGCTCATGCATGACTAGTTTCAAAATACAAATAATAAGCAATAGTTTAAAGACATAATAGGAAATTTAATATAAAAGTACTATATTATATAATGTGATGGAGGAAATCTCAAACCTAAACCTCGTAGTAAAATAGCTCTAAAGTAAAACGAAAATTCCACCAATTTATCTAATTTTAATGCCAAAAACATATTGAATTATGGCCTATCAGTTATGAGCAAGGCCCAAGAAAAGAGAGGGACATATCTAGGCTCAAGTTATGTTGAAAAGGGACTTATCTTTCTATTCATTATTTCTTAGGAGGCTCTCTCTGTCCTTGAATTCAGAGAACTATATTCTATCACACCATGAATTCAAAATTAGGGTGTCATTTAAAAGACATGAAAGAGATTCACTTGAGGATCTAGAAATGAGTGTAATGAATGTGGTAAATGCCAAGATGATCATAGTTGTTGAGATATAGTTTGTTTTTTGAGGTTTCATGTTTCAGAGAGTGTTTAGGTTTGCTCTATGGTTTTTGTTGTGTGGAGAGTTTAGTTTGTTGTGTGGAGAGTTTAGTTTCTGTTGTGTGGAGTGTGTTTGGATCTTTTTTAGTGTATCATGAAAGTAATTTTCTAAAGTTTGATATGTAGCTGGGTTTCTGTTGTGTGGAGAGTGTTTGGATGATTTTTAGTGTATCATGAAAGTCATTTTTTAAAGTTTGATATGTAACTGAATTTTAGTTGTGTGGAGAGTTGAATTTTTGTTGTGTGGAGAATGTTTGGATGGTTTTTAGTGTATCATGAAAGTCATTTGCAAGTTCGATTTCAATGCTAGCTATTTTATTGGTTATTTAAATCTTAAATTCTTTTTGTGTCCAAATTTCTATCAATCTAATCCGATGTCGGTTGTTCTAAATATATTAAGACAAGTAGTGTGTAATCAAAGTTTGTAAACGTAAAAAATTAATTTATATTTGTATCATTTTAGTATTATTTTTTTAAATCTCTTACAATTGGTAAATAATGTCTATATTAAATATTATTTTCAACGCGCACGCAAGCACGCGCACGGGCACACACATACATAGATTAAATAGGTCACACACTAACGGATTTGTAAGAAAGGGTTCATAAAACACCAACCAGAATTAATCAAAACAATGATGGTGGACAAACCAACAATATAGGTGAACTGAAATATGTATACCCACATATCAAATCCACGAGATACCCCTGCGAATTTAACATTGTGTTTATACACTGCAGCACATATAAGATATAAATCCTTAATGATAAGTAGAATAACCAAAAACTTATGAAGGCAGTGGGTTAAAGGTTTCGAAGAGAAACATTTGTACACCCAAAAGACAGTGAGAGCTAGGTATGAAAAAAAGAAGAGTAAAAAGAATAATGGAAGTTGAAATTGTCCTGCTGACAAATAAACTTTAACGCCATCAGAATTGATATTGAAAAGTTCAGTGCGAACAATCATGGAAAATGAGGTTTCATGAAGACAATTAGCAAAGAAGAGAGTGTACTCAATAGGAGAAAAGATGGGGAAAGAACCATTAAAGGAAGAGGACAGAGGTTGTGGAAAGTGAAGAGGCGGTGTATAAAGCGAGAATCAAGGATACACGTGGATGTTTTTTTTAATATCCATTTCGGCTAGACGATAGCCTACAGAGTTTGCAAGGAAGAAACCTAGGTGGGAGGATTTAGTTTGAGGGGATGAGGAAAGAACGGTGATGAAGGAGATATGTATAGTGATATGGACTCTGTGGGTGAAATCGAATTTTCCTAGGGAAATTGTGGGATGGGTGTCGGAGTATGTGGGTATGAGTTTCATTTCTGCCATAGTAGGGGAGAGGAAGAGGAGTGTAAAGAAGAAGAGGAGGATGGAATATAAGGTTTCGTGATTGTGGATATAAATCCAAAAATAGACAAATGAACAAAGTAAAGCATGAAACAAAAAATTCATCAATAATGAGTGACGTGTTATGTGCGTTTCTACTCACGATTTTCTCTTCCTTGTAAAATGTGAACCTTAAAATAATCCTTCAATTTAAGTTCGTCTTCCTCATTTTCAAATCTTTTTCGATGAATGTTCTTTTATTACTGATTATTCCTTAAATATACCCATACTTTATTACTCAATAACTGATGCTAGCGTATTATGGGTTAAATAAGTTGTTAATCCTTGTAAACATAGTGAATTTCATTTTTAATCCTATAAAAAGTTGACAAATTTTTGTCTCTATAAAAATTTTCATCATGTAGTTTTAGTCTCTGTTAAATTAAAATTTGTTTAATTATGTTTAAACTTATAAATTTTTGGGTTAATTAAGTAAATGGTCCCTATAAATAATCAGAATTTTGTTTTTAGTCCCTACAAAATAAAATTTTAGTCCCTATAAAAATTTTCATCAGCATTTTTAGTCCCTATAAAAATTTTCCATCAATATTTTTAGTCTCTGTCAAATATTTCCATCAACATTTTTGGTCCCTAAAATGCTCAAAGAAAATGTCACAGGGACTAAAAAGTGTGATTTTATTTTGTAAGGACTAAAAACAAAACTGTGAATATTTATACGGACTAAAAACTTAATTAGCCCTAAATTTTTGAATGATTTTTTTAAAAACATTTTAAAAACATTATTAGAAACTCATTAATAAAATGTTTTAGTTTTTTTAACATGTAATGATTTAAATATGAACTTTTCTCAAAGTCAAATTTTCAAGATTAAATTAATGAAAATTTGGACCTAATAATCAAATTTTGAGCTACTTTATTGCGAAGGATCTTTGTATAATGTTCTAAGTAATTATGTAAAAAATCTTTTAAAAATTTAAAAGTTTAAGCATAATTAAACAAATTTCAATTTTACAAGGACTAAAAATATGTGTCAGTCCCTTTTAAATTAAAATTTGTTTAATTATACTTTAACTTTTATATTTTGAAATGGTTTTATACAGACATGTTTTTTTTTTGAAGAAATTTTATACAGACATGTTAAAAACATTATAATAATCTCTTTTATAAAAAATCAGAATTTTTTAACATTTAATTAATTAAATATGAATTTTTTAAAACATCAAAATTTCAAGATAAAACTAATAAAAATTTAGACCTAAAAATGAATTTTTGAGCTAAAATATTGCGGATGAACGTTTTAAATGACCAAAATAGGTATTTTGTCTTTATATCGTTTAAGATGTGAGAGTCGAATCAATACTAGTTATAGTACAAATTAATTGATAAGTATTTCTAGATTTTATGAGCATTGACTTAAATATTGATAACCATTTTGTTATATTTTTGTACTAGTGTGTTAACCCGTGCAATGCACGGGCGAAGAGCTATTATGTTTTAATCTCTAAAATTATATTATTATTTTTCTATTTATCGATGAAAATTATTTATCATGTGTTTTTTTTAAGACTTTGTCTATGTTTTTATATGTTGCAATGACAAATACGTGTCGTATATTTTTTTATGTTTATTAGTGATTAATATATGGCACGTGTTTTTATGCATAAGTAAATTTTTTTTCTCTCCATTATTTGTCATGTATTAAGTGTTGGAGGGAAAGATGAGAGGGCATTTAGGATGAAACTCGTGCTCTTGCTGCTCTATTGTTCCATTGCTAATAGTTAAGAAAAATGCTCTTCTCCCATCAAAATTCACTCGTTCCAAACTGAAATGTCAATACTGCCCATGCGTGAGTTAAGTCACGCTGCGTGAGTTAACTCACGCATAACATGAATGTGCGTGACTTAAGTGTTTTATGACATTTTGTTGGATATGGATATAATATATCTACATTTGCGCTTTTATGATATTTTGCGTTATTTTATTTCTTTATTCTTCGTATTTTAATTATAAGTGAATGCTTGAGTGAATGATGAAAAAATGGATGCAATTGACTGAATGGATGTATCAATAAATGAAGGAATGAAGAAAATTAGGGAAAATTGAGTTTCTGACTGTTCTGATATTTTGCACATACACAACATGAGTTAACTCACATGTTTTAATCCCAGCGTGAGTTAAGTCACGCAGTGTTTAATACATGCGTGAGTTAACTCACGTTAGATATATTTTCGAAAGTTTAGTTGGGAGTGAACAAAACTTGTTGGGAGAAGAACATTTTTCAATAGTCAATTGTGTATTGTAACAGTAGAAAGATGAAAGTATCTAATGACGGAGCTAGAAACAAAATCCGGGTGGCCCATGAAAATAAAGTATAATATATACCCACACAAAACTCATGCTTTAATTTCTTCGAACTTTTTTTTATTTTTTATGTTTTAATAAGTAATAAACACAAAGTTGATCATCAAAAAAATTAAATTAGATGCCTTAAAAATTCAAAACAATTATCTATACATTTCAAGTGATTTGAAAGTGTGATACTAATGTGTTGAGATGGAGAAGAAAGTGAGCCACAAAGTAATTTTACTTAAAAGCCAATATATTTTAGTGATTTCTCCTATATTTTTTTTGTGGGGTGGGTCGTGGCCCACCCAAGTCCTAATGTGGCTCCATCACTTGAATCAATACACTTGTGTTCATTTAAGAATGAAATACTCTATAAAACGGATGCCCTTAGTGACCAATACAAAATTAATTCATGGAAAATAGGAAATGTAAATCATCCATCAATTTCCAATACTTCAATTATGGCAATCATTGCTCAATTTATGCATAGAAAAGAACTAAAAATGTATTCATTTTACCCTTAATATTTCTCACGCATCCTTTGACATTTTGAAAATGCCTTCCAATTTTTGGATTCTAAAATCTGAATGAGTTTTGTTTGATCATTTTCAAAGTGCAAAAAATTAGCCACGATCATTTTGACCAAAGTTCAATCATGGCTAATTGCTTTGTTTTTTCTTCTTCTTAAGGATTTCCATTATTTCATATTAAAAATCCAAATGGAACTATATTTCAGATTGTAGGATCCAAATGTTCCATGTACATGCTTTGAACCCTTTTTATGCCAAATATCATGGAAAAGAATATAAAATTTAATATTGACCCAAAAGGAGGGGCTTGGAACATGTAAAATGCGTATTTAGATCCTAAAATTCAAATGTTTAAAAACACTTATTTTCTTCTGTTCAAATTATAGAATCTAAACACGTAAAATTCTTAAAATAAGAGTTAGTCACAGTTCTACTGTGGGTAAATTAACTTGACTAATTTTTTCTCTTCGAAAGTAGGAAAAAAAAACTCATTTCATGAAAATTCATATGCATTTTTTCGGGGAATTAGTCACTTTAGCCCTTGAATGCAGAAAAATTACAAAATAATACCTGAATGTAGACTCTGTTGGTCAATTTCGGGACTAAGGTACCGTTTGGCCAGACTTTTTTTGGTCTAAAAGCTACTTTAAAACAAAGTTAAAATAAAGCCCTTTAAGAAAAAAGGTAAAGCTGTTTGGTTTCTTTATTTTTTTTTAGTTCTAAAGTTATTTTTGAAGTTAAAAGTTGTTTGGCAAAATATTGTACAAAACTTTGAATTTATTATTTTTTTGGTGGTGTCCGGGGTTCGAACCCGGGACGCATATATTTATGCATTATCTATATCAACTGAGTTAAGCTCACGATGACAAAACTTTGAATTTATTATGAATTAACATAATAAATTAAAAAATGTTTAAAATATTATGAATAGTTTGTTTCTTCTTTTTCAATTATACTGTATAACAAATTTTGTTATAAGAATACCATATTTTTGATGTCATTTAAAAAGATAAGAATTTATATTATATGATATTATCTTTGTTACATTATTGGTGTCATTGAGAAAAAGATATGTTTAGTTTTTTAAATAAGAAAAAGATATGCATAGTTTGTTACAATATAAATGTCTAAAATATATATAAGTATAATTTTTTTAGGCATCTATACTTGTACTATTAATTAAAATCAAAATTTTATAAAAATAATTACACGCATTACACAACACTAAAAAATTATATGCATTAGCGTAACAAAAAAACAGACATACGAACATAAATTATTACTCTAAACGCTAATGTGTGTATACTTGTGAGGTTGAAAAAAGGAAATAAAAATATTTGGTGTCATTCAACGACAACATGAATAAAAATATTTGCGAGGTTGTGATAATCAAACAATATTGAAATTAAATATATAAATGATAATAAAATTTCTTAAGAATAAATAATAAAATTAAATGGACCATCCTTCAAAAAAAATTATATGGAGCGGTTCAAAAAAAAAAAAAATTAAATGTAAGAAAAAAGCAAATTGAAATATAATATTAAAAAATAAAAGAAAAAATATTAAAAAAAAAAAGAAAAGGTTGCCGGCGTGAGTTGAAGAGCGATGTTTGTGAAATAAATTGTGGAGAAGTAGTTTTTTGAAGTAGCATTCAACAACTTTTGGTTAAAGCTCATTCTATTCAATTTTATGCATTCTAGAAAAAGTACTATTTTTCGAAGGTACTTTATTGATATTGTGTTTGACCTAACTTCTCCTTAAAAATGTAGAAAAGCTGAAAAAAAGCCGGGCGAAACGGTACCTACAGTGACTAACATAGTCTACATTTAGAGACTAAATTGATTAACAAAATCTGCATTCAGAGACAAAATTGACTAACAGACTATTTTGCAATTTATCTATATTCCCGCATGCATTTTTTCATGACAATTTTTTGCCCACATTATTTATCTCCCTAACTATTTCCTAAAAACACTCATAGGGTGCGCGGGAAACATAGAAAGTGGAAAAATAAATTCTCTCAATACCACATGGGTTTCTAATCCATAGCGCAAGCTCAATTCAGTACTTTTCTGAAGAGGTTGATAGCTCGCCGGAAAACGCAACTCAACTGACAACTGACCGTGAAAACGCAGCCAGGATTGCTCGTCACCGTAACTGTGCGTCTTCTCCCAAACCGTATGATTACCTTTGTTTCTTATCTATTTTTTTTAGTATGAACGCTAGGTGTTTGATAGAACAATACACTGAATACCCTCATTTGCTACTATTTTTTTATTGCTCATATTTCTAAAGAATCTTTTTTTGGAGAGCAAACCCTGATTATATAATAATTATAAATTGCTTACTTATAATTTTAGGCCTCACAAACTTTTAATTTTTTTGATAATCCTCTTTTAATCAAGCTTTTTACATTTATTAAAGCTTTCATTGAATTGAATCTTAGGAAAACTGGTTTTAAACGCATTGAGTCAGCTCTTAACCTGGTTTTTGAGCTGATAGTAGGTTCAAAGCTAGTTAAAAAATGTTATGGGGATGTTTGTTCATTGTTGCTGGCAATACACTTGGGCTTTGTTTGCGAGTTTGGAGGGGTAGGGAGGGGAAGGCTTGGGAAAAAAGGAATGAGCAAGTGGAAGAAATAGAGGAACATGGGAGATGAGGGCTTTGGGGGGTTAACTTTTCTTCATAATACAAAACCCTCCTCATTTGGAGGAACTAAAAAATTGTATTGGGGGAGGGTTTTGGGGGGTTTTGGAGGGTTAATAAGAATTATTCAA
>Ga0228711_1009100_pt1 | contig 13624 bp, 8 predicted proteins | sample MedpolnodulmetaG_2_FD_177996 | JGI IMG/M metagenome (GOLD analysis project Ga0228711, IMG submission 177996) | Root nodule microbial communities from Medicago polymorpha collected in Santa Monica, California, United States - brown nodules | ecosystem: Host-associated > Plants > Roots > Nodule...
TATATATAAATAAAGAGAATACATGATTGTCCCGTGAGCATAGCTCAGTTGGTAGGACAATGCATTGTTATATGCAGGGGTCGGGGTTCGAACCCCGAACACTCCACTTATTCACCTTATATGGTGAATTCTAGCCACTAGGCTACCTGACCAAAAAAAAAAGAGAGAGAATACATGATTTTGAGCTTATTTTTTCACTTTCAATTATACCCTTAAATAAATTTGACTATAAAAATGTTATTTTATTGTTGTCATTCAAAAAGGGTAATAATTTATGATATATTTGTTATATTGTTTTTTTAAGCATATTTGTTATATTGTTGGTATCACTAAAAAAAAAGGCAAAATTATCTCTATAGTTCCTCAACTTGATTTCATGTAAGGATTTCACCCTTTATCTTTTTTTCACCCTTTATCTTTTTTCCACATCATGGTAGGTTTGCATGTGAATTTTTAAACATTAAATTTAAAATTAATGTGAAATATAAATGAAGGATCATAGATTTCAATACTAAGAGCTCATGTCAAAATAAAAAGGCTTAGGAAAATTAAAAATGCTTACTTAATAAATTAGTAGTATTAAATTTGTCAATAATTTATTTCTTCAAAATAAATGTAAATAATTTATAATATTTAATATTTCATTCTCTCAAAAAAAAAAAATTAAAACTTCATTATCATGATTTAGCATAAGTGATTGATGTACAATATGTAAGTGTCATACCATTGTTTCTATTCATAAAAATTAGGTAAATTGTTGCTATTTTACTAAGATTTAACTAAATTTAAGTATTATAAAAAATGATACAATAGTTTAAACAAATAATAAAAATAGAAGAAAAATTTCAACCAATTTATATATTTATTTTTAGATAAGATAAGATTATAGATAACAAACTTAATTTTGTTTTTTATTCAAAAAAAAAACTTAATTTTGTTTTACTAAAAAAAATTAATTTTGTTATAATTTGGACCATGATATATTTATTTATTGATTGACTGAGGTGTTCATATAGACCATGACATTTATTTATTTATTATTCGAAAAAACAGAAGCTAGAAAAAATATTAAAACTTGATTTAATCGGAAATTTATAAAGAAAAAAAGATATATAAACGTATTTTTGTGAAGTGAGTGAATCAGAAACCCAATTCCAGAAGTGGTTGCGTCAAATATAAGTTTGAAACGTTACTTCATCAAATCGCCGCCGAGGGTAGGGTTCTCCGTCCACCGGAACAACCTTCCACCAACCGCCTCAAGGTATATTCTTACTTTGTTACCGATCGATCACTATAAATTCAATTTTGCTGTAGAAAACCCTAAAATTTCTCTACTAGGTCTATTAATGTTGCGATTATTATTATATTTTGCTTCAATGTGAATGCCTATTTTGTGTGTCTTGGTTCCCGGAGTCGTTAAATGACAGTGGAAACTTCGTACCTGTAACATGATAACTGATTGAGTTTAAAATCCACTTTCTATGAGTTTGTTATGTCTAATTACAATGGTTGATTTTGAAGGAAGGTATGATGAGAGAAAATTCCGGGGGAAAATATGGATCCTCTTCTCAGAAATCCATGAAAGAGAAGGAGAGACACATGGTAAATAAGATTCAAGGGATTTTCACCAATCTTCAGTCTGCAAGAAAGGAAAGCAGAGCTACTGATATTCTCATCATTGAGGAGCAGATGCATCAGTTGCTTCGAGAGTGGAAGGCAGAACTCGAGTCTCCAGCTACCTCCTTAAATGTATGTCTCCAATGATATCTGTGTTTATTTCCCGTATTGCAAAGAGATTTGAATTATATGTATTTTTATGTATATGTATATGTATATGTTGGTATTCTATAGGATGGGAGCCTTGGTTCGTTTCCCGGGGAACTAGCCCAACTGTTGCAAGGATTTGAGGAGAAGGACGACGCTATAAGCCCGTTGACTAAACCTGGGCTGTTTAATACTGATTACCATCAAAATAACATTACTGATAGCAATTTTGAGTTTTATCAGGAGGTGAGTTTCTTTCTCTTGTTTTGGAGAATCTTCTATATATCTTTGGCATTTTTTGTTTTGTTTTGAAATTCACAATGTTAGTATTATGCTGGGATTGGAGATCGAAACCTCAACCTTCTTATCACTCCACTCCTTAACTCCCCCACCCCAGCCACCAAGCCATCCATATAGCCCCTATATATACGTGTGTGGTATTTGCATTTCATGTTAATTTGTCTGGTTCTTAATTTGTATGGCTTTTGATTTTGTTCCTTACATTGTTCTACTATTCTGATTTCCTTTTCTAAATTATGTCACAAACTGGTCTCGTTCTCCGGTTGTACGATTGTGTCTAATTGTAAGCAACAATTCATATTTGAGATATCCATAGTTTAATATACTAATCTAATTCCTATCATGTGGTGTGCGATCTTTTAGTTTATTCAGGCAAACCTATTGGATTGGCTGACACTTTTTTTAACCTTGTTGTTTATGGGGAATTACCATAACCCCACCCAATTCCCAAGCCGTATCGCTCGAGCTCTGCCCTAGTCATCTGATCTCTTTAGGAAGACATTCACCTTGTTCTGATTTTTCAGTTCACATCGATTCCAACTTGTTGAAATTCATTTGTTGAGGTAACATTACCAAAAGAGAACTCTTGGAAAACATTTCTAGTCAGGACTAGTTATAACCATTGGTGCTCAGAGTTGTGAATGTCTATCCACTTCACTTAATTAACCACTTGAGTGGTTTGTTGTTCCTAAAATGGAAATATTTAACATAGAACCTAGGGCCATTTACTTCCATAGTTTATATATTACTGTTTTCACTTTCATTGAAAATAAGCATTAGAGAATGCATTCTAAAATTTTTTAAATGCAATTTCAATAATAGATTCAGTATTTTCAGAAATATGGAAAATGCCAAAGAACTGTGTTCAATATTCTCGAACATACATTCTCCATAACTAGCCATCCATCTGCTCGCTAGTACGATTATTAGCCTTTCATTTATGGTGTGATTAAATGAAATTTGAGACTGTCTTTAGAAAGCAAACAGACCCATTTTTTTTTTGTAATTTCTAAAAGATGTATGTGAGCTGAATATTTCTATCTGTTTAATCATATTCTTCACTCTACTCATTAATCTTTTGTTTTCTTACTCTTCTTTAAGAGATAACAATTGGCTGCTCCATTCGTGCAGAAATGTTTTGATAATAACCAGTCACTGGGTCATACTTTTGAAGGCTCTGCTTCAACTCCGTTCAGCAGTCCTTTAAATAGCTCAGGCATGGCTCAGTTGGATTTTCATTCATACGGTTTGAATCAAGATATGGATCACAGTGCTGTAGGTCACAGCTCTGATTTAATTGGTCAGATTAAATTTTGTCAGGACCATAGCCTCGGGTACAACACAGAAGTAAAAAACTCAGAATCATCTCAATTTAATCTTGAAGAAGGCTTTGATGAGTATGATCAACTTTTTGGAGATAATTACACCACAAATTTTGGAGACAATTTTATACCTAATATTCTTCCAAATATCCGCCCTCCACCTTCTGCTTTCCTAGCCCCAAAATGTGCACTGTGGGACTGTTTCAGGCCTGCTCAAGGGTTAGAGCAGTGCCAGGATTACTGTAGTAGTAACCACGAGCTTTTGGCAAAAAGTGAGGATGAGGGCAAGACTCCAATTTTGCGACCTGGTGGCATTGATGTGAAAGACGGTCCTTTGTTTGCTGCTGTTCTTGCAAAGACACTGGGAAAAGAAGTGGGCATCCCTAAGTGTGAAGGTGCTGCTTCAACGAAAGCCCCTTGGAATGCTTCAGGTTAGTACGCATGTTTATTATTTTTTTGTATCTCATTAATTATATTATTGAAATCTTGCAAATTCTACAACTAGGTTGTCTATGAAATGTGATATAGAAGAAATTTGTCAATCTATACTTGTTTCTTTCATCTATTTGGTTGGGTTTATAGTTTATATTGTTGTGTTTTCTTCTTTTTGCAGAGTTGTTTGACATTTCTCTTCTTGAGCGTGAAACTGTTAGGGAGTGGCTGTTCTTTGACAAGCCTAGAAGGGCATTCGACTCTGGAACTAGGAAACAGAGATCCATCCCTGATTATTGTGGGCGTGGTTGGCATGAATCAAGGAAGCAGGTGATGAAGGAACATGGGGGACAAAAGAGATCATATTACATGGACCCACAGCCTGTTGATTATGTTGAGTGGCATTTGTACGAGTATGAAGTCAATAACCATGAAGGTTGCTTACCAGAAAAAAATAACCATGATGGTTTATCAAAAAAAATTATTAACTATGATGGTTGTGCATTATACAGACTAGAATTAAAGCGTGTAGATAAAAAGAAAAGTCCTAAAGGAAAAGTGACTAAGGAATCACTTGCTGATTTACAAAACAAGATGGGAAAGCTAACTGCTGCTGCTCCGTCACCAGATGATGGAAAATCGGTCAAGGGAAAAACCGAGGCCAAGTCTCAGAATATTGGCCTGCCTGAATATTAAATAAATACTTCATGGGATGATTTTTGCCAAATGACTGATCGACTTGTATATATTTCAGGATGGGGTTCAGATTGTGGAAATTTTTAACATTTCTTGGACAAGTTAATGACTGATTATTGTGGTGGTAGTTGTTCATACTCTTGCATGCTGAGTTAGTGTATATTTTGATTTACTTTTAGAAGAGCTAAAAGTGATTTTGAAGACTTGAAATTGCCTTCGGTATGTTCGGGGGTTTTCGATTAGAATTCGTTTTGCCTTTAAAATTAAGTCTAACAAGTTAGAATTCGAAGATTTTGCCTCTAAACGTGATTCTATACTCAAACCTACTGTTCAACTTACTTTGACGTATCCTTGAAGAAAAAAAAAATTACTTTGACATGAACGTATCTAGATAAATAATTTACCTATCTATTTTTTGTGTAAAAGAAAATGAAAATCAATTCAATCAAAATTAATTTTGGCCAGCGCGTTCTACTTTGATATTGGCATTGTGTGAAGTATTCATATGATAAACATTATGTGCTGCTTGGATTAAAAGTTACTCCATTTGTTTTAAAATATGTGTTGTTTAAGTTCAAAGTGAAATACAATGCCATGAAAGTAGTCTATATAATAATAATTTTAGAAGATACAATTGAAAAAAATAATTATTTCTACATTTGAAAAGTGAAAATATTATTTACTTTAACAAATTTATGTTCTAGGATGGTTTCATCCAAGATTTTGTTCCTGGTTTCTAGATTTTCAAGGTGTCACGTATAGTTTATTGGCAAGGTATATAGTGCTTATTGGCTAATAATTTGACACATTAACGTAAGCATTTCAAAATTATTCAAATATATAATATAGTAATGTTATTGTTACTAGTTTATTGTTAAAACAATCCATCACAGTACTCAATGATTGTGAGAATGAACTAATAAACTAGTATGTATTGTGACCAATGAAAATGAGAATAGTATGTATTGTGACCAATGAAGATGAGAAAAAATGTTATCACAAAAGTTGTCACAAAATAATTGTAAAAATATCATTACTTTTAATTCATGATGATACCATACAAACATAGTGCTGGTCTTGCATCATACCAAAATATAAAATAGACAAATCCAAAACAAACAGACTGCCACGCACTGAAATCAGATGGATTAATAACTAAATTAACCTTCATAAATATGAATTAATTCTTTTTCTCAACAATCTCTTGAAGCTTTGTGCAGAAATTATCAATATAAGATGACTCAAGATCCTTATTAAGCAACATCTCTCTAATCTTGCCATGATTAGCTCTTACTTTCTTACTAATTTCATTTTCATCATCCATCACAATGCTCACAGCTTTACAAACACTATCCTTAGTATATAAACCATCTTCACCTTTCTCAACTTCCACACCAACTTTCAAGTTATTTGCCATTATCCTAGCATTCAAGATCCGGTCACCAAAATTTGGCAACAAAACCAATTGACACTTATTCACCAATGCCTCAGACAAAGAACCTGAACCACAATGTGTAATGAAACACCCCACGGAAGGGTGTTCCAAAATCAATTGCTGCTGAACCCAACCACCATAAACAACACCTCTTCCTTTAATCCTCTCTGCAAATCTTTCTGGTAATGCTTCTTCAATTGTTTCAAAACCAAAAGGAGGTTTCAAAGCTGCAAAAAATGGCATACCAGATAGCTCAAGACCAAGAATTAATTCTTGAAATTGGCTTGGTATTAAATTGCATTCACTTCCAAAACAACAATAAACAACAGAATCTGCTTTGAACCCACCAAGCCAAGTAGCCCACTTTTCATCCAAAACATAATCTGGGTTTTCAAGTATTTGTAAAACTGGTCCTGAAGTAAGAACTGGTTTATTAAACTGTTTCTGTACGTAATCAAGATAAGGTCCTTCAATCTCTCTGCATGTTCTATATCCTAGTGCATCAGCTTCATTTAAAGCAATGGCTTGTCGATCATAAAAAAGAACATTGCTACCAAAAGTGTTTTTCCTCATAGCAGCCAAAGCTTTTGCTTCATGACTATGAAGCTTGATAGATGAATCAGGGTAACCATAAGGAGGTTTCATTAGATCAAATTCAGTTAAATTGTTTCCCTGTGAATATCTAGCTGGTGTTAGACTGTAACCAACCATGATTGAACTAATAATGCAATAATGAAGAGCTTTGATGCCTAAACGCTTGGTTAAAGATGGAATCCAATGTGTGAAATCATAGAAAACAATGTGAGGTTTGAGATTTGTGAGATAAGTTTCAATATCATGTTGAGTTAAGTCCATTGCTGTCATGATGTGTGGATGTAAAGGATAAGGGACATCAGCTGTTGTTTCTGCATTGGGAGGGAGACCTTCAACATGAGGAACTTTGATGGTGATAAAAGTGATTAATTGAGGGTGGAGATTGAATGGTTCTAATTTGGATTGTGCTGATTTAGGTGTGAAAAAAGTGATTTTGTGGCCTTTTTTTGCTAGTTTGTTTGCTAGGTGAAGGAATGGAGTTTGGTGGCCCATTGCAAACCATGGATACATTGCTATGTGTAAAGGAGATGATGATGCCATAATGATGATTGCAAACAAAATGATATGAAAAAAATGCAGAAGATAATGATAGTAATGATAAAGAGAAGAAAAAGAATAGAGAAAAGAAAATGGAGATACTTTGATTTTGGTGTCGAAGGAAGTTATCTTGTATATATTTATAAACAAACACAAAGCATAGCAAAGTCACGTAACATTAAACTTGTAGTGGAGGCCTTGTGATGGTTAATGTGAGAGTGAGTTAAGACTATAACAGTTTTTGAGATAAACCATTAGCCTTTGCTTTATGTAAAAGAAAATCTAGCCACTGTTGATAAGTAAATTTTGGATTTCTTCTCTTCTCCCAACACATTTTGCTCGCGCCCAACTTAAATACTGAAAATACCCTACGTTAGTTAAGCAACGCAAGTGTTAATATCTGCATGAGTTAAGTCACCCAACGTGAGTTAAGTCACGCACGTTAATTTTTTCTCAGTTTTCCATCGCATCTTCATTTTCAGTTTTCTTCATCTCCTACACAATAGTTACTCTGCAATCTGCACTTCTTTATCGCTTTTTATTTATAGTTTCTCTTTGATTACCATTATAACCACAAATTAGAAAATCAAATTTAAAGAGTAATATTAAAATATTCAAAAACATCAAGGCTCAGATCCAAAATTAAGCACAATGAAATCATCTTTTCCCCAAAACAAAGCTTCTTCACAATTGGCTTCTTCGTGATTTTTGTGTGGCTATGCGACTCACTTCCTTCCCACATGTGGCTTCTTCACGATTTTTGTGAGTGGCTTTTCTCACAGTAACTATAAAACAAAGCACAATATTCATGGATTAACAATCTATTAAATTCAATATATTTCGATTCCATTATGTTAGTTTGAAGAAAGGTTGCAAGTTGTAACTCATATGGCCAAAAAGATGCAGCGTGAGTTAAGTCACGCTGGATTTATAACTTGCGTAAGTTAACTCACGCATCGTGACTTAAATCATGTAAGAGTATTTTTGGAAGTTCAGTTAAACGCGAGTGTTTTGTATTGGGAGAAGAGCATAATTCAAAATTTTGTTGACATTTGCTTGGCCTTTTTTTGGCATGGCAAACACTTGTTGCATTGCAGCTAATATAAACAAAACTAACATTTGAAAATTTAATCAATATAAACTAAATTTTTATTTACTTAGATTGATATTTCAACTATCATCGTTGTTTATTTTATACTCCCTCCGTCCCAACTTTTTTTAACAAGCCCCTCCGTTTCAATTTATAAGTCGTTTTGGCAATTTCACACATATTAAGAAACATAATTAATTTTATATGGAAAAGAGATATTATGAATTGTTTTACAAAATTGTCTTTAATAAATGGTATGAGCAAGATAAATTAAAGAAGAGTTTAATGGTGGTGGGTCGATAGTTCAAAATAATTTTGCACATACAACCAATTAAAACATTCAAAATTGCCACGTAAGTTAAAAATTTAATTGATGTGGCGATTTCAGAATGTTTTGATTGATTGTGTGTTCAAAATTGTTTTGGACTGTCAACCCATCGCTATTAAACTATTTAAAGAATTGACAGAAGAAGATAAAGTAATAAACAGCTAAAGGTATAATAAAAACAACGACATTAATTCTTTGTTATATTGTCAAGCGACTTATAATTTGAGACACTTTTTTTCATTTCAAAATGAGTTATAATTTGGATGGAACAAAGAGAATATTCTATAAGGAGGTACTTCCACCATCCCGAATTAACCGAGTCATTTGTTCATTTCACACGTATCAAGAAAAATGTATAAATGAATGAGAGAGAAAAATAGTTTTAAGTTCTCTTGTTAAGTATTAGTGCATTCTCCACTATCATAAATGCAAAGTGGAATATATTAAATTGAGAGTGATGAAAGTAGCATTAATTAGAGTTATAAAGAAAAAAAAGTAAAATAATATCATATTAAAAAGTAAAATGACTCAGTTATTTTATGACACTTTTTTTTTTGCAAATCACTCAATTATTACAAGACCGAGCGAGTATAACTTAAGGGAAATTTGCTGACCTTGTTTGTATCCAAACGTTCAACGGATGCACGTTGGCACTTGTGTAGCAGGCTCCTGCCCCCACTATGTTTTTGATTTTCTTGGTACCCTTCCTAGTTCCGATTCATGGTTCTCCACCAACCGTCCAACACGTATGTGTCTGTAGTGTTGTGTTATCAATTGTCAATTATCAATAGTTATGAAGAATTAAATTACTAAGCTTTGTCTGGAGTAATGTATGCACGCTATATTAAAGGCATAGTGAATAAGTTTGTCAGTCCTTGAATTTGTGTGCATCTCAAAATAGTAAAATAGTCTCTCAATTTGATTGACCTCGATCAAATAAGTCTCTATGTTACGTTTGATCCTTAGAACATGGCAAGGTATAATTGAAAGTGATGAGTTGTACGTCCACTGTCCACATCACGTGCCACGTCTATTAGGGACCAAGTTGGTGAGAGTCTAATTACAAGTTGATTCTTCGAGGAATCATAGTCCATGCTTGAACCACACTACCACTCTTATAAACTTTCTTATTCTTATCAGTAGAAAAACATGTTTTAACTTTAAAAAAATATATTGTTTTAACTGATTTGTTTGATATCATGTTAACAGATACCACATGGTGTCATTTATGTCGTTGAATTCGAAATCTTGTACAGTGTCGAATTTCGATAAGTTGCCTATATGGTTTGTGTTGTGAAAGCCTTAGATATGCTTTGGATATTGGGGGATTATTGCAAAACCAAAAGAAGTTGCAAAGGAGAAAACTATCGATAACTTTCATGTAGAAAACTATTGACATGTTGTTAGGCTTGAATTTGTAATATATTTTGAGCTGATTTGTATTTGCAATATTCATTAGCATACCTATCTGTCCAGTATTATTTTATTCTCTGTTTTCTTAGATGGAAGGATTATGCTGGAGACAAAATAAGGCATGAAGGCCAAAATAAATATCGGTGAAATAAGTTTGGAGAGCACTGAAGAATAATTTATAGGTGTTTTCTTGAAGATATCATGTAAATATGGTCTAAAACTATGTTGAATACTAGAAAAATAAAATTTCGTGTCTCTATTCCTTCCATATTCCGACATTCGTTTAACCAAATATGTTTATTGAGACATTCCTCTTATTTTCATGTTTTTATTATCGTATGCGGGTTACTTCCAAAACAGAAAATTAAATTCAAAACAATTTCAGTTATAAAGTTTTAATTCAAAAGTTGTACTCTCTTGCGATGCACGGATATACACACTAATTAATGTAAAAGTGTGAATTGAATTCATTCATGTACACCTATGTTAGCTATATTTAGGCATACATATATTTTTCTAAGACAAGACAAATCCTAGCTAAGTACTCCCTCTATTTTTAAAATATAAGTAAAATTGACTTTTTAGATTCATTCATTTAATGATGTATGTGGTCTATATTATGAATCACATACATCATTAAATGAATAAACCTAAAAAATCAATTTTGCTTATATTTAAAGACAGAGGGAGTATCTGATAATCCACTAGCATAATGACAATCAATTTTTCTCTGCAGTTTTACATAGAGGTCAACAAAAATTATGTAATTAACTAAATTGTTGAAAGAAACATTATGCATCATGCAATTTGGAGATTCAACAACCAAACAGCATACAAGTGTTAAGCAATGCAATTTTTATTTTATTTTTGAGAATCAAAATTAAATTTATTAAAATAAAACACAACACAAGTATAAGCAATGCAATTTTTTATTATAAGAAAAAAATAAGATTACAATTATTGTTTGACGGACAAAGTTCACCAAACATTTTAGGTACATGGACAAAGTTCCCCCGTAACTGGTTCTACAGACTAAACTTTAAACTTTTTGCCCACAATGATAGAGGCCCTTTAGATCCTAACCTCTGGTGCCTTTGTCTTAACAATATACATCCTAATATTATTTCTATTACTGATCAGCATGTATCCTTCTCTTTAACTCTTAACAATATCACTTTTTGTATGTTGGCCATTTATGCTTCCACAAACTACATTCATAGAAGACAACTTTGGCAAACCCTTGAAAACCTTAATAGCCAAACCAACCTTCCCTGGTGTTCAATAGGAGACTTCAATACCATTCTTGGTTCACATGAACATAGAGGAGCTTCTCTTCCTGCGAGGGGTCCAATGAATGATTTTTTCGTTTGGTCTGATTCTAACAATTTCTTCCATTTACCAACTAGAGGTGCGCAATTTACCTGGTCCAATGGTCGATGTGGTAGTAGACTAACTGAGAGACGTTTAGACAGGGTTGTCTGTAATCAATCCTGGATAAATATGTGTTCTTCCCTCAATGTTTCCACTTTATCAAAACTCAAATCTGACCACTTTCCTTTATTGCTCGATTTTGAACACTCCCAAACCACTTTTGTCTCTCAATTTAAATTCTTGAGTATGTGGACCCTTCATGATGATTGCAAAAGTATTATTCAAGAATCTTGGAATGAAAACGTGGTCGGCTGCCCCATGTTTATCCTTAACCAAAAACTCAAAAACCTCAAACAAAAATTGAAACATTGGAATAAGAATGTCTTTGGAAATGTTAACACCCTTGTTAAGGAAGCTGAGCAGAAGCTTATTTTGATTCAATCAGACATTGACACTAATGGTGCTTCTGAGACATTGTTGGATCATCAAAAAAATGCTCAGATAGATTTGGAAAAAGCTCTAGAAAAGGAAGAAGAATTCTGGAAAGAGAAATCTAGTTCCAATTGGCATTCCAATGGAGATAGAAACACCAAATATTTTCACTGCCTTGCAAAAATCAAACACACTTCTAAACTCATAAACTCAATCAATGACGGAGAGAATGTGCTGACTGAGCCAGATCAAATTTCATCTCATATCACAAATCATTTTCAAAATATTTTTTCTTCTAACTTTGTTGTGCAGGATTTGCAGGTGGACGAGTTGATAGATGGAGTTGTTCCTAATCTTATTACAGAGGATACTAATCATATGCTTACCATGTTACCTACTCCAGACGAGATTTACAAAGCTGTGAGTACTTTGAAGAAGGAAAGTGCGCCGGGACCTGATCGTTTTGGGGCAAATTTCTATCAAACTTACTGGCTTATTGTGAAAAATGATGTGATAAATGCAATTTTGGAGTTTTTCTCAAAGGATTGGCTGCTCCCTAATTTCAATTCCAATACTATTGTGCTGATTACTAAAGTCCCTGACGCTATGTCGGTTAATCAATATAGACCAATAGCGCTTGCTAATTTCAAGTTCAAGATAATATCCAAGATTCTAGCAGATAGACTGGCTCCTATCATGAATAGTATCATATCTCCCCATCAAAGAGGCTTTATTCAAGGTAAAAGTATTCGGGATTGCTTTTGTGTTACTTCAGAGGCAATCAACCACCTCCACAACAAAGCTTTTGCCGGTAATCTCGCTTTTAAAGTAGACATCTCCAAAGCCTTTGACACTCTCGAATGGCAGTTTCTCCTCAAAGTTTTGAATGCGTTCGGATTTAACAATAGATTTTGCTCCTGGATTAATACCATTCTCCGTTCTGCGTTGTTATCCATCAATGTCAATGGTAAGTTGAATGGCTTTTTCAAGTGCAAGCGCGGAGTGAGGCAAGGTGACCCTCTTTCTCCTCTTCTCTTTTGCATTGCAGAGGAGGTTCTAAGTAGAAATATTTCAAAACTGGTGGACCTCGGTAAGCTTGATCTCATCAAAGGTACCAGACACATTCAAATCCCTTCTCATGCTTTGTATGCTGATGACATCATGATATTTTGCAAGGGGAAAATCTCATCAATCAATGCTTTATTGGAGCTTTTTAAAGCTTATGCTCTTGCTTCAGGTCAAGTTATAAACCCTTCAAAATCAACAGTTTATTATGGCTCTATCTCTGTTTCTAGAATCAACCACATCACTGATCTTATAGGATTCAATAGAGGCTCTTTACCGTTCCTTTACCTTGGAGTTCCTATTTTTAAAGGTAAGCCTAAGAAGTTATTCCTTCAGCCGATTGCAGACAAAATAAAATCAAAGCTAAGCTCTTGGAAAGCTTCACTTCTATCTATTGCTGGAAGAGTTGTTCTTGTTAAATCCATTATCCAAGGTATGTTAATTCACTCCATTTCTATATACTCTTGGCCTCAATCTCTTTTGAAGGATATTGAATGTTAGGCGAGGAACTTTATTTGGAGCGGAGATGTTTCCAAAAGAAAGATGGTGACAGTGTCTTGGAATAAGATGTGTAAACCGTACTCAGAGGGAGGTCTTGGAATAAGATCTCTAACAACTTTAAATGAAGCAGCCAACCTCAAACTTTGCTGGGATCTCAAAAACTTAAATGAAGACTGGGCCATTCTTTTAAGAAGCAGGGTATTCAGAGGTAACAAATTAATCTCCTACCATATTTTTTCCTCTCTTTGGAGCAGTGTGAAGGCTGAATTTAAGAACATCGAGGTAAATTGTTGTTGGATTATTGGAAATGGTGAAAGCATAAACTTTTGGTTAGACACTTGGTA
>Ga0228711_1009104_pt1 | contig 13622 bp, 15 predicted proteins | sample MedpolnodulmetaG_2_FD_177996 | JGI IMG/M metagenome (GOLD analysis project Ga0228711, IMG submission 177996) | Root nodule microbial communities from Medicago polymorpha collected in Santa Monica, California, United States - brown nodules | ecosystem: Host-associated > Plants > Roots > Nodule...
GGAGAACCAAGAGAAGAGGAGAACCAAGAGAAGAGAGAACTTGTAGAGTCTTGCAATCACCAATCTAAGGTAAGGGTGGGACTAATATTCTCTAATCTTAAGTGGTATAATTCTGAAATTGAATTTAACATGTAGTTTGGTTGTTGTTCATGTAAAATTGAGAATTAGGGTTTAAAACCGGATTTAATGATAGAACATGTAGAATTGGATGTTGAGAGTGTAGAAAGTCCGTAGAATTCATAAGATCGCCTGCCACGGCGAGTAACCTTGTAGTAGTGCACCTTTTCATATTCTTGTGTTGTATTCATACATTTCTGTTTAGAATTAGCCTGTGGTGCATACCTGAAAGCTTTAGGTGATATTATCAGTTACTCAGATGGTTGTTGACAAGAATAACATGATTTATGAATTGATATATGTATATATGTTGATGATTATTATATGAATAACTTGTTGATGAAATATTACATGAAGGTATGTATATATGTTGATGAATTATTATATGCATGCCTATGTTCAATTTAACATGATGATTATATGATGTTGCAATTATATGATGAATACTTATGAGATTATAATGTTGTTGTTGTTGTGGTCAGTTGTTGTTGTTGTTGTTGTTGACGTTGTTGTTGATGTCTTACATTGTTGTTGATGTTGTCAATGTTGTTGATGTCGTCAAGTCGTTGAAGTTGTACGTTGTTGTTGATTAAGTTGTTGAGTCCATGCATACTCATATAAAGTTAGGAGCTATGCTCTAGTGTTGATTTTAGGAGCTATGCTCCAGCATTGATTGGTACCACATGCATACTGCATAGTCAAGTTGTTGTTGTGTCGTTGCATTGTCGTTAATGTTGAGTTGCCATCGTCGTTGTTGAATAGTTGTTATTGATTTGAATGCTAAGTGGAACTAAGTGAAGCATATGTTAATTATTGTTGATAATAAGTATATGTGAACTATTATTGTTGTTAATTATTGTTGTTTAGGTTGTTAAATTCCGTTGATGAATTATATGCTTATTATTATTGAATGTGAAATCTCACCCCTTCTGTTTGAATGTTGCCTCTACGTGGGTAACGTGCAGATAACCAGGATTAGTTGCTGATGTGAGTTGACTATCTCGTGTGTCGTCTTAGGGTCGCTCTGATACGTAACTGGATGGAGATTATTTGCTTGTTTTCCACTGTTGCGTATTATTTATGAACTATGTTGTTGAACCCTTTTGAATCAGGATTTTCATTAATGTTGTTATGTTGAGGCCGTAGTGCCAAAGTTGTTGAACTATGAATCTATTTTCCGCTGCGATGTTTTGTTAAAATGGTTTTAATAAATAGTTACTTTACTCTATTTATATTTTAAATGTAGTGTGACATTTCGTTTTACGTTGAATACTCTGATTATTTGTATTATTTACATTGTTGGAAAAACGGGGTGTTACAACATAAGACAATAGTACATATCCCACATATCAGCAAGGGAAAAAAATAAATTTCCCATACCTACAGAGTACTGACATCTAGATGTTTAAACATCCTTCTTCACATACCAATAGACAATCAGGCATAATTACAAAATAAATGCAATAATAGCACACACAGGTATAAAGAGAATATAGACAGAGACATACCACTACTCCCCCTTTTTAGCCACAAAATATGTCAACAGAAAATGGACTTTAAGAGTATACCATAACAGTGTATACCCCACAACTCAAAGACGTGCAACGAATAAAGAAGAGAGCACGCCATACAAAAACAGATCATTACACCTTCTCATGCAGGCAAATTCCCAACTTGGCCCTTAGTTTTTCAAACTACTTAGCATCTAAGACCTTGGTGAAGATATCTGCCAGTTGTTCCTCTGTGTCAACATGCTCAAGTCTCACAACTTTTTCCTTAACAAGATCTCTGATGAAATGATGTCGTATGTCAATGTGCTTTGTCCTACTGTGTTGAATAGGATTCTTGGAAATATTGATAGCACTCAAATCGTCACAGTACAAAGTTAGAACATCTTGTTCAACATTATATTTTATTAACATCTCCTTAATCCACATAAGTTTTGAAGGTTTGTTATCAACTGCTGTGTACTTATTCTTAGCAGCAAATTGGGTCACACAGTTACTTTTCTCCCAATAAAATTGATTATTTCTTGGATAGAACAGTCCTTCAGGAGTATTTCACTTGTTGTTTTCATTACTTGTGAGTAATAACTCACATGTCTTAGGATGTTCGAACCCATTATTCATCATTCCAGTTAGTTTTCCTGTCTGATTTTTATCAAGAGGAATCCACAAGTAACAATTTCCTTCAGATTTGATACCTCTCATTAGAATTTCCTTTTTCTCATCAGTCACTAAGCATTCAGATTTGCTGAAATTCACATTCATCCCTTGATCACATAACTGGCTTATGCTGATCAAGTTATAGGTCAACCCTTTAACCAATAGGACATTGTTCAGATTTGGTAAGCCATTATTAATTAAGTTTCCAATGCCTAACATCTTTCCTTTTTACCCATTACCAAATGTTACATGGCTACCAGTGTAAGACTTCTCAGTATCAAGGAATTCTTTAAATCTAGTCATATGCCTAGAACATCCACTGTCAAAATACCAGTTTTTCTTAGAAGATGTTCTTAGAGAGATGTGAGCCATTAACCCTACATTGTCAGACTTTGATTTCCACATTTTCTTGGCATTTCTGACCACTGGTTCAGGCGATTCGTGCTCAGCTTGATTTGGATATCCATACAACTCAAAGCAAAATGGTCTTACATGACCTTTTCTCCCACAATGGTGACAAACCCATGGGTGAGATTTCTTTATGCTTTTGACAATCTGATGTTCCACCGGATGTTACAACATTGATTTACTCATGGTGGGATCATATGCTCCTTCAGCAACAACAAATTTTATATTTTGAGCTTACTTTTCCTTTTTATCCTTTCCATAGTCTTTCAAGGCAAAGGCAAAAGACTTGTGTTGATGTTTCTGGTTCAGAGTTTTATGATCAAATCCTATACCATTTGGTTTTCCTTTTATTTGTCCTTCTAAAATTTCTTCCAGAACATCAGTTCTTGTGATCATCATCTTTACCTGTTTCATAAAATGTTCAAGTTGGGAGTTTAGCAGAGTTACCTTATTGTTAGGGTTGGAAATGAGTTGAGTCGAGTCGAGTTGAGTCAAATCTGTTTGAGGTCGACTCGACTCGATAAGAATTGGTTCGGCTCGAAACTCGACTCGAGTTTGAAATGAACTTTTTTTTCCAATTCAAGTTCGGCTCGTTTAAAGTTCACGAACAACTCAGTTCGGCTCGTTAGGTTCATTTCGTTTGCAAAAATTGCATATTTAAAAACTTTTTTTGTTTGGGAAAAAAGATTTTTTTTGTCAAAAATAGATGATTTTGACCTTTAAAAATATAACAAAAATATAATTGAAATAAAACTACCGTAGAAGGGAGTAGCACTTTATATATTACTACTGTAGCATATAGTAGTATAGAACCCCTATTGGTTTACATTGTTTTCGTAATGCACTGCTCATATTTATATATACCCCTCCTCCCTACTCTTTTCAAAACTCCCCGATGTGGGACAATTTTTATGCACATGTATATTTAAAAGCTTTGTGTGGGAATTAACTTTTTTCCCTCTCTCTAGTATTACAATTATGGTTGATTTTTATTCAAATTAGCAATAAGTAATTATTCCTATGAAAAAAGTGGATAATTATTAGATGATGCTTGTAATAAATTCTATATTATATAAAAAGTGTGTGTGTATATATATATCGAGCTGGTTCATGAATCAAACGAGTCGAACCATACTTAGTTCAAGTTCAACTCATTCATTTAACGAGCTTAATTTTCAACTCATGTTCGACTCATTTGGTTCATGAACCAAGTTCAACGAACCAATTATCAAATCGAGTATCGAACTATTTTCGAGTTGGTTCGGTTCATTTGCCAGCCCTACTTATTGTCTAGATCAGATATTTTTGCAGATGATTGTCCTTTTGCACATGTATATTTTTACATATGTCTTCACTTTTGGTATACAGGTCTTTGTAGGAGATGAGCAATTCTTCATAGGTTAATTCTTCATCACCTAACTCAGCATCAGACATGTATACACCTGTCAGAGCAGTGACATTCTTAGCATATTCTTTTTCAACTTCTTCTTCTAAGTTGTCTTTATCAGACCAGGAAACAACCAAGCTTCTCTTTTGTTTCTTGAGATAAGTGGCACACTCTGTTCTGACGTGACTATATCCTTCACACTCAGAACATTGAACACCTTTGGATTGATTGTTATTCCCATCAGTTTTTACCTTTCTCACATTATCCTGTTGGTCATCAATGTTGGATCGGATGTGTTGAACATTTGTCCTCGGTTTCCAGTCAGCTTGTTTTAGAATCTTGTTGAACTGTTTTCCAAATAATACAATGGCCTCTGACAGACTTTCATTGATCATAAGCTCCCTTTGTGTTTCTTCAACATCAATATATGAGATAAGAGCATTACCTTTCCCCTCTTTATCAGTTTTACTGTTGATATTGATTTCAAAATTTTGAAGAGATCATATCAATTCATCAACCTTCAAGTTCGAAATGTCTAGGGCTTCTTCTATAACAATTACCTTCATATCAAATCTCTCAAGTAGATACCTGAGTATTTTTCTAACAAGCTTTTCCTTAGACATTTTCTCTCCAAGAGAGTCAAATGAATTGGCCATATCAAGAATATTTAGATGATAGTCCTTATTTTTTAATTGAGAGTTTCATTAAAAAAAAAAGGATCAAGGTCTGTTAATGTTTCGAAATTTTATGTTATGGACTCATTTGGGTTTCAAAGAATTTAGTTTCTACCGTGAACTTTGTGATCAGGGATAAAATTGTGTTGAAGGTGGAGACAGTGATTAATTTAAAAAAGTTCTGAATGGGAGTCCATGAAACTTGGAAGAGGAATAGAAAAAGGGAACCTGAGAGAGAGAACGGAAGGGAGGGAGAGATAAGAACAACAACAAAAAAAGGATATAAAAAACATTAATGATTTCAGTCAAAAAAATTAAAAACATTACTGATTAAAACTGGATTACACTTTTGTCCCTTCTTTTTTCTCTTTCTCAAAATGCAAAACTATGGGTATTTTTTTCTAAAGAAAAAGGTACACCTTGCTAAAATAGACCTTCATAAAATGGGTGGGTCTATTGTAGCAAACCTCACACACACACACACACACACACACACACACACACACACACACATATATATATATATATATATGATATGTTGGCACTAGGTGTCAACAGATTCGTTGACACCAAATCTCAATTATCTATTGTTTTAATCTAACGATCCATAATTATTCGTTTCATTTACATCTGTGAACCCTTTTTTCCTTGATTCCTCTCCCTGCTGGGCAAACTCATTCTGCTCTTCACTATCCAAGTCTCCAAATATGTTTGTTCTCCTCTCTAATCTCAATAACAAAATCATATCTATTCGTCTCCATCGAAGGTAATTATTAATTTTTTTCTCTATGCAATTGGAAACACCTCAATTTAAAGGTTTTCTCTATATTCAATTGACATCATCTCATTTTAAAGGGTTTTTCATTTTCCCAAAATCATAAACTGATAAAACCCTAAGAGTATTTTATTTAACTATTAAATTATGGTTAAATCACTACCTTTCTCTCCAATTGCAATCATTATCATAAAATTTAATACATAAATTGTATATTTAGAAGAGAACAAAGATATGTAGACATGAATACAATTAATGGGTGTGTGGATCTATTACTGAAAAGAAATTGAGTTGAACTGTAAACTTCACCGCAAGAGAAATAACTTGAATCAAGTACGGACGAGATATGATGTGGATCTACTTGATTAATGAGAGTCATTGGATGAAAATAATTAAGGTTTCTTTTGGTATATTGAAGAACATTGAAAAGGGAGAACGCTCTGCTAGGGTTTCTCTTCTAGCATGAGCGTCGCTCCCCATCACATACATGTTATACGTGATTGCCAATTATCACGTTATTGGCTTTGTTCCAATTCATAGGCACTTGACTTCAGACATTGAGATTGGTATGTGGCTGTCACACGTTTCTATCACTTAATTTTGGTGATCAGTGGCTCTTTGATTTATGGATTGCTCACAACGACGATCAATTCACTTGTCTTCTAATTGGTGTAATTGGTTGTTTGGTACTTTTGTCACATTAGCTTTCCATCCCAGCTGCCATGTTCGACTGGCAGGATGAGATTGCCCCTCCTGCAGCCTTACACAAAGCTACGAGGGTGGCACCTCCTGCCACACCGGTTGCAACGCCGATGGTCTCTTTTGCCCAGGCATTGACGACTACAAACAAGGTTTCCTCTAATGATAACTTGCCTTTGCCATTGATTAACGGGGAAAAAATAAGCATTAAAATTTCTCAAGACATTTATGAAAAAGGAACGACGGCATGTAAGCTTAACTTGCAGGGATGACTGGATTTGAATAAGGGCGATAAGCCTTATGCTACAAAAGACATTTAGTTGAAATTTCAAAATCTATGGAAGATGGTAGGAACATGGAGCATGTTGTCGTTAGGGAAAGGTAACTATGAATTTTTATTTGCCTCTGAAACAGGTCTACGCATTGTTTGGGCTGCGGGAAAAGTGAACTTGAAACAGGGTGTCCTGCGTCTGTTTGAATGGGCCAATGATTTTAACATGCACACTCAATGCAACACCCATGCTCAAGTGTGGATTAGGTTGCTGGAATTGCCTCAGGAGTATTGGATGGAGAGGACCCTCCGAGAGATTGCAAATATTGTTGGTACACCGCTTCTTATTAACGAGGGGACATCGAAGCGCAGGTTTTGTCACTATGCCACAATACTTGCGGACATGGATTTTACACGCAAACTTTTCATGAAATTATGGTAGAAAAGGGAAGGTTGCGCTTTCACTGTGGAGGTGGCCTACGAATGGCTCCCAGATTTTGTACTCATTGTCAGAATATAGGTCTTGAGGTTTTTGCTTGTAGATGGTTGTATCCCGAAAAGGAAACTATTGCACCTAAGGAACAAATAGCCCAAGGGAAGAAGCAGGTCCCGACAAAGAAAGTTAATTGGGTACCTATCAAGGACAACCCCTCTAGTATCGGTTCATCTATAGCTTTTGGCGCTAGGAATCAAATTGTCACCCCACCGGTGGTAGTGCAAGAGCAAACGGAGATAGTCATTGTTTCCCCTTAGCCATAACAACAGTCCAGACTTACAGAAGAGCCCGTTCAACAACAAAATGAGGATGCATTAGTGGTACAACCATTGACAATGATACAACATCTAAGAATCACGGTGAGGAAGGTAATGAGCTTTTATTGGACATTCCGGCAGCAACATCTCCACATATGGTAACTCCTATTCACCGCAGCCCTGTTACATTTAATAATACTTTTAGCATGCAACTTAATAATGTCACTAATGAAGTAGTTAGAAATGATCTTGGAGGGGACCATGAATCTTTTATATCTCCTGTCAAATAAACAACACTAGATGTGAGTAGTATTGTGGCCCATGATGATGCCACAGTAGATCCGGTTCTACAGAAGGAAATGGACTTTATGCAAACTTGGTTAGCAAAGGCAGCCGTGAATGATGGGCCTTTTACGGAGGTATTATCAAAATCTCAAAAAAAGAAATTGCAAAAGGCTTCATACCAAACCCGCTCACGGGGTCATATTCCGCCGTCTAAATGAATATTATTTTTTGGAATATTCGGGGGATTGGAAATAATGACTCTCGTGTCGCTTTTCGTGATATGTGTCGTTTGCATACTCCGTCGTTGGTCTTATTGCGGAGCCATTGGTGGCGCATGGGAAATGATAATGTTATTAATTTTCCGCTGGCATAATTGCACTCACCGTGGTCTAATGGTTATTTGTTCATATATTTTCCAGGAAGGAAACTGTTGTGTTGACAAGCTCGCATCTTTGGAGCATGCGTTGACAGACACTACTTGGTACACCATTTTGCCTTCTTCTTTGTTGGCGGATTTTGCTAGGGATAGGAATGGGCTACCTAACTATAGATTTCCTTAGCCTTCTCATATCCTTTTTCTTTTGTACATTCTTGTCTATTTCCTTTGAGGGTGTTGGCCTAGTCCCCCCTCCTGTAAATATTTTTTCATTTTTTTAATAATATTACGTACTGGAAAGACGGTAGAGGATGAGGGCTTCTGTTGGGTGCCAACCAAGTTAGGATCTACAGATTCTCTCGGATATCTACCCTTTCTCTTGGCCTTATAAAAAAAAAAGAGTTGTTGGATGAAATAAAATAGACGGTTATGATTTGGTGTCAACGGAACTCATATATATATGATTCAATATTTTGTCAAAAATAATTATTAACAAGGTTACAAGAGCGAACATGTTACACACAAATAGACCGATGAATGAGCGAAAATAACTAAATAAATAAGACTTATTTATAAATTAATAACAAAGATATTATATTAAAATTGTTTCAAATTACATATTTTTTTTCAATAAGTATTAAATAAATTTAAATAAATAAAATTCATATGATAATTAATGAAAATAATAAATTATTTTATTTTGACTAAAAACTATAAAATAAGTTTTTACACTCAATGAATGTGCATTATTATAGATATAAAAATTTGTCTCTGTATATTATGTTTAATTTTTTATTATTTTTTTTGTTTATTATGTTTAATATTTACCTCTTTTCCGTCAAAAATAAAATGTGGAATATTTCTATCAGTTTAGTTAAGGGAAAAGAATCAAATTTACACTATATACATGTATTATTCTTAGTTCAGGGCTGGGCAGTTGTTTCAAAGATTAGTTCACAACCAAATCCACAAGATTCAGTAACTAAGCACCATGGAATCCACCTCCAAGTGTTTTATTTCCATCATTTTCCTTACTTTAATCATCACAGGTATGCTTTAATAATTTCTCTAACGGATAAATGCGTGTGATTATACATTTTTTTTTTTTTTTGAATCGGCAAATATTATTAAACGTCATCCCCGCCGCAAGACACAAGGTATGGACGAAACAAGATACAAATGGAGCCGCATATAGACGGTACACCATAACCACCTAAAAAACCCCTAAGGATAATCCTACCAAAACACATCACCACCTAAAACAGACTCCAAAAAAGACAAACACTGTAAACACGGTATTCACCATCGCCCATCGTCACCACTCACTCACAAAGAACACCCTGAAAATAAAACTCCCAAGCTGAGCCATATTTCTTCTAAGATATTTGTAAAAGACCAAAATTGCACACGGTTAAGAAAAATATGTGCAAAATTATGTGTTTTTGCTAATTTAGTTTCTAAACCCTAAAAATTTCAGGATCCTATGCTGTATGCCCGCTGAAGAGCCTCTTTATTATCGTAGCAAAAACTGGGGGAGTAGTAGGAGGTAAACCTGTATGGAAGGTTACTGTAATCAACAAGTGCTTCTGTCCACAAAGTCAAATAGTGATTAATTGTAAAGGGTTTCAATCTTCAATGCCTATTGACCCTACAGTTCTTAAGAAGCAAGGAGATAATTGCCTCTTATTTAATGGTCATGCCTTGAGTGGAGGTGATGGTAATCAATTTGCTTATGCTTGGGATTCAGCTTTTAATTTTTATCCTGTAAGCTCTGTTACAGGTACTCCTTGCAAAGGATCTCTCTGAGTTAGGTCCAACTTAAATTCTATGAATAATAAAAATAAGGCCTTTATATATTTTGTTTTTAAGTTATAAGACATTTATGTTTAGGCATTTGAAGTTTTTCTACTTTAAGACATGATTCCAAATCAATATTTAGACCATGAACCTATAATATTTAGACCAATTATTCCAAATCAATATAAGACATTTATGTTTAGGCATTTGAAGTTATGTTTGTCGAACATGAAAGTTAGCCAATATATCATGTATTTAGTTCTCAATTGTGATTTCACTTGTATTTCAAACGATTACGTTGAGCAATGAACTATGTTTCTTCACAATGAATTATTTGAATCCCCAATAGAGTGTTAAGTATGGAGTTCGGTGTTTTTATGAGCTTCTACACTAGTAAATGCATGAACGAAAAGTAAAGCACAATAATTAAAAAAAGGAACTCTTAACAATATCCAACTTCATAAGGATCACTGTCCAAATCATCTAACGGATCACTAACAACTTGAACACGAAGTCGTCAATTCAGTCTTTTGAGGATATAAAAATCTTGAAATCCTTAACAAGGGCATGAGCCAAACAACAAAGTGTGTCAACAACATCCTCTCAGAGCTCATTGTTTCTCCTGTAACAATTGATAGACATCAACAAACCAGCTAATAAACAATGTAAAAGCTGATAACGAAAATTGAAATAGAAAATCAAGAAACTCCAATGACTTGAGGAATTCTAAAAAATCGTATTATCCTTAAATACAACGAATCCAAATATACCCTCAACATAGTTTCATTCAGTTATTAACAAATTTTTCTATTAAATTCACTACCACTTTCCTTACCTTTTAACCATTAAAAGAATCAAAAGAAAGGTGTTCAACTCCAACCCTCCATTGAAACATGTTTAAGGTCGCACTAAGTCCATAATTCACCACTCAGATTCATGCATGCTAAATCCAAACTACAACAATAGTCTATTAACACTTCTGTCCACTGATAACTAGTCAATTTTATAAAAAGGAAAAACCATAAGTAATCATGAAAAATGTCATTATCAAGTAAAAACGAAGAAGGAAGTTAGGGTTTTAAGTAAAAATGGCGACTTTTAGAGTAAACTGAGCGAAAGAAGAAAAGAACAATAACCTTTGAAGGAGAGGACACCACAGCGAAATAGAGGAGGAGAGCAAAAATGAAGTTTCTCCTATTGGAAAACTAATTGAACCAGATGATAGATCTCATGAAGGGGTCTCGAAAATTAAATCATTTTCTACAATCTCTTAGAGTGGTTGCCGGACCTGGCTGAGAAAGATGCAAAACGGTGGTGATATTGGAGGTTACATTTTTCTCGGGTGAGAGAAAATAAAAAGGTACAAAGTGAAACTAGAGTAGTTGTAACGAGTGAAGACCGAAATAGTAGATTTTTAATTTAATTTAAATTTTTATTAAGACTGATATATTCGTCTCTAAAAGGGTCTCTAAAATAATTTTGTGACCGATTTAGAAACTAAATATCAGTGACCCAACCATATTTATAGTCTCAAAATCGGTCACTATTGTGACCAATTTTTTTGGTCTCTAACTCGGTCACTAAATGACAGTTTTCTAGTAGTGTTAAATATCCCTCTAAATATGAATTTCTTCAAAAGCAAATCAAGTTCAACTTTAACCTCAATTACAACTGTTCAAGATCCTTTTGCATTGAGCTTTTTGCATTGATCCTTTTTCAATACGTTTATAAGCTAAGGGGTGAATAGCTTTTTGAAAAAGTTTTACGGAGTTTTATCAAAATTGATTTGTTAAAAGTTTTGACTAGTTGGAAACAAGCTTGAACAATCACAACAATTACAAAAAGCTAAAACTATGTGCTAATAAGATTCAATATAGAATTGAGAGATTCACAATATAAATCTTATTACAATCAAATATTAATAGTTCTTGACAATTTGCAAAACAGGATAATTTCAAATCCAAACCTATAATGAAATATAACAAGCTACCAAAAAAAATAACAATGTATATGTAATTGATGAATTGTATAGGAATTGAAACTAATTGATCCAAGCACAATAGTAAAATCCAACTCAATGAAAGTAGATCAATTTTTATCAAAATTACTTAGATCAATTATCAATTTTATACACTATCAATTAATTAATTAGCATATACAATTAACGAAAATTAAAGAGGATAAGGAAAAGAGAACGACACCGATATTTTTATAGTTGTTCGCCTTTTCGTCCTCGCTTCGGGCTACGTCAACTCTTCTTGGTGAAAAACGCCTCCACCAAGGTCATCCACTAATAGTAACAATGTTAAATACAAATGTGATTACAAGAGTTCCTTGGAATAATCCTAGTTCTTCAACCCCTATGTAAGAACTCCCCCAAACTTCAAATAACCTTTGAATTTCGTGCTCATTAAATCTTAGAATCCTTGATTACCCGTGCACCCCTTCCAACTCTTCACTCAAGTCTTCGATGTTACGTCCGGTAAACGAATCCCTTTCAATTGAAAGAACGATTACAAAGACCTCCAAGACCTTTCAAGGTGGAATGAGATTATTCACTTCACTTTAGAACCTTGATTAAGCTCAACCAATTTTCTTGAAAGAACCAACTTACAATCCCTTCTAAGAAAGAGTGTTTAATCTTGAAGAATTTATGAACAATGAGTTTTTGAAACCAAGAGAGAATAGATGAAATGATTCAATTGTTTTGGGAGTTATGAGGAGGTGAGTATATATAGAAAGGAGTGGCAAGTGTAAAATTTCGGCCAAAAACAACATAGTGAATCGATTCAAACATCTATAACTCAAGCCAAAGACCCATGAAGATTGATACGATTCAGTGCAAATGTGAATCGATTCAAGTGGATCCAGGATGAAGAATGATGCGATTCAACCTTTTATGAATCGATTCAGTGCAAGTCAGAAATATTTTATGATGCGATTCAAAATGTGATAAATCCATTCACTTGTGATGCGATTCGTATTTTGGTGAATCATTTTATTTGAAGTCAGAAACTTCAAATGATACGATTTAAGGTATGATGAATCAATTCAATCAGTGAAAACATGAGATATGAGTAGTTTTCAAAAATGCTAGCAATACACGTGAAACAAGTGAATCCTAGGACAATAAGACATAGATCTTAGGTGCTTTAACATGCTATATGCTAGAAAAATGAAGAACAAGACGATTATCAAAAGGTAAACTAATGAACGTCATCAAAAACATATAAAGTAAAACTATGTAGGCTTCACTTTTTTGTTTTAAATGTTATTTTTTAAAAAAGTTGTTATTTTTTAGTTTTTAGGGTTTATGAAATTAATAGTTTTTTGGTAGTTAATGATCAAATGCTTCGTTTGAACTATAAATGTTGATTATAGTAAGATTAAGTGCAATGTGGTACTTTATAAATTGAAATAACACAATGAACCCATAATGTATATTTTACACTCCAAGTGTTCGATGAACTACTATTGCTAACCAATACCTCAGGGGCATTGGATAAGGAATTCATAAATAGAATTGTTGTCTTAAAAATATAAGATGTAACATTTGACTAAGTAATGATTACACAATATTTTATTAAAAACTTATTTTAGTTGCTTAACCAATGCAAAAAGGGCACTAGTTAGCATTCTCCATGAATTATTCATTATTTTTTCCATTGTTTTTTTGGTCTGTAGATATATCTGACAACCTAAACCCACATAGGCACCAACTAGGCAAAGAGACTAAGAGCGGTATGATGAGCAAAACCGCAAGTGTACGGTTTTGCCGAAGTAGTAAAAAGAGAGTATCGTTCCAACAGGGAGTTTTTTAATTTGATTTACTTTTAGAAGATGATTAGAGAGTTTGATTGTAAAGTTTTGGGTTTTAAAGGTTTTAAAACAATAATAATAAAAAGCGCCTTGGGA
>Ga0228711_1009107_pt1 | contig 13620 bp, 7 predicted proteins | sample MedpolnodulmetaG_2_FD_177996 | JGI IMG/M metagenome (GOLD analysis project Ga0228711, IMG submission 177996) | Root nodule microbial communities from Medicago polymorpha collected in Santa Monica, California, United States - brown nodules | ecosystem: Host-associated > Plants > Roots > Nodule...
TTTGATAGCTATATTCCATTTTGATAATTTCTTTTCTCACCTTCTTGCCTTCTCGTGCGCCCTCCAATTTGAAAAAAATAAATGTGACTAATGTCAAAGGAAACATTTAAAATGACTCGGTTGATAAAAAAAAATGCATTAAAACACACCACAAACCTTCCAAACATTGTCAGTAGTACCACAATCCACATTCTAGACAAATCCGAATTATAAAATCCAATCACCTTCCCAAATTGTTTCATATGATATATTATAAAACCTTCCAAACTGTGTTAAAACTTGTGATTTGGGGGGCTTGGAAGAATTTGAATTATATAATTAGAACCATGTCCAAAACATAAAAAGTTGAAAAAACTATCATTAAATTAAATTCTACAAAAACAACATACATTAAACATAAAAATTTTAACAAAATAATTCAACAAAATAAAACACAAACAAGATCATAGATCAGCCAAGTTAAATTCTTCATATGTCTTAGACCGAATCAAATTTTTCTTAATATCATGAAAAGATCTGACCAAGGAAGCGTCTAACTCAATTGGTCCAAGTGAATTACGTTGACCAAATATAGAGAACATGATTTTCACATCATTGTTGTTACTGAGCTTCATTTGGGCGAACTGAATGATTCCATCAAAGTCGATTGACAGACGAAGATAATCAATGATATCCACCTTCCTTGTGTCTATGTGGTTGAGTTGTCCATTTATTTGGTCCAATTGATCCATCAAGCTAGCTGATAGTGTGACATAAATGTGACCCTAAACATATTAGAATTTCCTCGGTTGTAGTAAACAACAACTACTCCCTCCGTTTCAAAATAAGTGTCACTTTGGCCAAAAAAAATTGTTTCAAAATGAATGTCACTTTACATTTTCAATACAACTTTAATTTTTTTCTTCCAACCTTACCCTCAACAAATACTCCAACTTTTCTCTCACACAATTTTCAATGCAACTTTAAGTTTGTCTTTTTCTTATAATGTAAGGGCAATTTATTAAAATTGTTGTGTCCAATGATTATTTCATTCCATTTCTTAATCTTTGTGTCAAAACCGTAAACGACACTCATTAGTTGTTGGTTTATAAGACGATGATGTTACGAATCTAGGGGGTGAGTAGATTCCCTTAAAAACTTTGCACACAGAAACGTGGTTTTTCAACAAAATAAAAAATAAAGATTGACTATTGGAATTGTGACATGGGCAACAAGAATTATTAATTCAATCAAAGTAATACTCAAAACTAATAATGAACAAGCAACTCATTATTGATTCAATGTATCATATTCAAATATTATACACTTAATTATTGATTCAATGTAACCAAAAAAATATATTATACACTTAATTACAAAGCATATTCAGCCTCAAATCAAATCTACACCTTAAATAAATTAAAAAAACTATCGATGAAAATCATAAACATTTGTTCATTGATGAATTCATGAAAAAGTTAATTCCAATTAAAAACACAAAATCCTTCAAAGAAAAACAAATTTTATGCATTCAATCAATTAACACATATTGCACTTAAACATATCAACATTTATCAAGTAACAAATCAAATTAAGTGGAAATTAAAAGAAAAGGGAAAAAAAAATACATCAGATTTATAATGGTTCCACCAATCATCATCGCTTTGGGGTACGTCAACTCTTTATAGAAAAATCAATGACCATCCACTTTGAATGAATCTTTGCACTATGTGCTACAATGTTTGATTACAATCAATTAACGAATCTTGTCACTCTTTAAACCAAAAGATGACGAATGCCCTAAACTACTTGTAGCAAGATCACCTCTAAATTTATCCAAATTCGAGATTCACATACTTGATGCTTGATGACAAGTCATCTTACGTTATTCTTAACATATTTTTTAATCATTTTTATTCAGTTTTGATCCAAGATGAAGGAGTTTTAGAACAATTGCATATGATTTTCGGCATATTTTGTAATATTTTCATTTTGAGTCATGTAATTCTAGCTCTCCTGAAACCAAACAGTTCTAGAATATTTTTTATGTCATTTAAGGCAAAATCATGCAAATCGGCAAAGCAAAACATCTCGTGAAAAAACATGCGATTACGCGCAAAAAAGAGTGTTGGTGCACCCCCGGTGTGTCCTCTACTCCTAAGAATTTTGTCTCTGAGGCTTCAATATGATCTTATCTCGTATACACGGCTTCAGATACGATGTTATTTGCTTTCAGGATAGTGACATTTGCTATGGCGCAACAACTCTCTTCTATTATTATAGTTGGTCACTTTATTATTATATTTTCAAAATTTATTCAGTTACATTAAAAAAAACTATTCTACGGATAAAATAATTAAAAATATGATTGCATAAAAAAACAAAAATTTGGAAAAGGCTCTGTAATTTATTTTGTTACATGTTTGATTTATTAACTAGCAGTAAATGATTTCCTTTTGCATCAATTTGTTAAAACCAATTTAATAATGATAGGAAAGAGATTGGGTTGTAGGACCAACTTGATGCTTATCATTGCTTGTCTTTTTAGAGATTTTCATCTCCTTTAATTATTATTTTTAAAGAAAATTGGTAAGGTTATTTTTATTGCAATCAATACAATACATCGAAAGGGTCTAATGATCACCCAAATTTTTCTCAAAGTCTTGTTTTCTTTTTCTTAGACAAATTCTCAAAGTCTTGTTATTAAATTTAAAGCCTAGACAATTTTGAAAATATGCTTATGCGTACACATTGGTTAAGGAATATGACCAAACTAATGAAGTGATCCAAATATCTTTCATTTGTGTTACAAAAATAGATTACTCCTTTCTTCCCCTCTCTCTTCTCTTCTTCTCAAACCCTAGCCGTCACCCCTTTCTTCTTCTTTTCAGAGGGGTGATTTAGGGTCAATTTTGACTCAAAAATCACCCCTCCGAATTGTTTTTCCTTCTATATCCTAATTGAATAATTGATTTCAAGTATTTTCTGTTTTCTTTCATTTGTTTTTATAATTTCATCGTCTCTGAACGACTTTGTTTGTTTTGATTTCCCGTCTTTGTGCGGTGTGTTTTTGATTTCCCGTCTTAGTGCGGTGTTTATTTGATTCAGGTTGAAAGATTAGCTTTGAGCAAGTGCAGATCCGATTAATGACAATGACTTTGGCGTCGTCAATGTTGCAAATTCGAAGACATGAGTATTTCGGAGACATGAATATAGTCATATTAGTCATATTTGTAGGCATATGTATTTTGTCGTTTTATGCTATTAACATGGATGTTGTGAGTTTGTTCACAGATTCATCCTTTCTGTTTTTAGCGAATTTGGATTTGTATTGTATCGATGTACTCCATCAATTTGAATGAATGAATATCGTTTACTTTTGTCAAAAAAAAAATGGTAGTAAATAATTCTGAAACTGATGGTAAAGATAGAACTATCATTTATCACCCAAATTTTTCCTCAATATCTTTTTATTAAAATTTATAGGCGAATGATTTTGTACATTGCATTTTTTGAATGGAATTTTGTGAAAATACATGTATTAACCAATTTAGAATATATATGTGGTCCATACCTTTTGTTTAATACAAGGCTCACACCTGAATCTTCATGTTGTAGACTCAAGAAATATTGAAAGAATAAAAATGGACCAAATCCCCAAATTACCATCATAAAGAAAAAAGAGAGAGAAAAAGAAATAAAACAAAAAACATAAAGACTAAATATGCATTTGCATAAATCAAATAATTGAGATAAGTGTTTAATGAATTCCTCTCAAATTTGATTCCTAAGTGAAATAAATTTTGATGAGACTTTATTTACCTCATCCAAACTCAATTACCAAAAAAAAATAAAAAATTTGCATACATAGAGGACCACTAAAAGAATATATATTAAAGGAAAAGAAATTGGGTTGATTTTAAAGAGGTGGTTATGGTGGGTGGATTTGTAAGTATAAATACTACCATCATTGTAAAACACAAATATTTCCACTAATAATACATGCCAAGTTTCTCTCAAAAAAATACATGCCAAGTTAAACTAGCTAGAATCGATCATGCGCACATGTCAGTAGGTGACACAAAAACAAAAGTTGAGAAAGAAACCAAGGAGTGTCATTTTTCTAAAACTTGCATAAAGTTACATTAAACATATATTCTTTAATTGGTTCCTCTATACATGGAAACCTCGTCTATAAATAAAAATTATTATGGACCACGGATATTCTAAATTCTGCAAAATTCCATAGCAATGCATACAGTGTACTCATTCGCCTATAAAATTTAATGACAAGAAAGAAAACAAAAAACTAACGACAAGATGTATGACTTTGTATACATTAACGTGTAATAATTTTTCTAAAACTTGCATAAAGTTATAATAAAGTTTCTTTGTAAAGATGTCAAAATGCGTCAATTCTTTTCTTCTAATAAAAACATAACCCACTTCACTCAAGTAAGTGTTAATAAAGTTATATTAACACTTGGTGGATTATATTAATTTTATTTTATTAAATATGCACATAAATAAAGTGAATGTTACAAGACTAAAAAGTCAATTAAACTTTTAAAAAATAAAACAAAGGAAAGAGAAATAATTACTAGAACGGAACACACATGGCAAATAGAGGAAAAGTTTCACATGTTCTCACTTCATACCCTCATACATAATTCTTGGTTTATAAAAATAGAATGAAGCAAAGAGAAATATTATTCCTCTAGTACTATAAAGTGAAGAGCTAAGCAAAACAACTATTTTAAGTTAAAAGACTAATAAGTATATTGAAAAAGGTGGCATTTAGCTTGGACCCATGATAGTATTGGTCCATCTTGGACCAAAAATTACAGCCATTGGATTAATTTGTAAGCAAATAATACAATACACCTTATACATCTGATTATTTATTTACTCACCAAAATTTCCTCTTCCTTTCTCTTCCCTTTTTTTATAATCCGCTTTCTCAATCTTTTCCTGGAATTGAATCAGAATTCATGATTGGAGAAGAAGAAGATATTAGTGAACAACATCATCATCATGAGTGATGATCAACCTCAAATTATGCTCACACCACCGGCTGTGCTCATATCCTAGATCCGAGTATCCGACCCAGATTGTACCACCGCAACTTCAACCCGGCGATGCAACCCCCACCCTGTGTGTCACTCCGGCGCTGGTTTCAGAATCCTTGCCCACAAAGTTTCGTTTTTTATAAGTTGTAACAACTTGCATTGCTTATTCTAGAAATTAATTAATGTTGAAATTAGATTTAACAAAATTCCAGCAACATAGTAAGATCTATAACATGCCATGGCGCAGGAGACCAAAATTATTAATAACAAAAAGCTGTACTATTTTACTCTCAAGTTTTTTAATTTTTGGATTAATCTTTGGTTAGCCATGAATGATGATGAACCATTGGGTTAGAGGGGAAAAAATGAGAAGAAAAATTGTATTAGTTTCTTAGCATACGGGAACAGAGAGAGATAGAAAGAGAAGAGAGAGTGCAGTGAGAAGATATAGAGTTGGGGCTAGATTTGGTATGTGCAGACTATGATAAGATCTGATATATAATCTAATCAAGCTGTCAAAAAAAAAAGGTCCATGATGAACCAAAATTTTCATGGGTCCATTTTAAACTAAACCTTGAAACAATGCTTATTATCTGCAAAAAGATTGCAAGTGGGACTGTGGTTGGAACCCAATAACATTAAGTATTTACTTTTACCTCATGTTACTTTTTTCAAGTATAGGTTTCAAACATTTTCATCGTTCCCTTGAGGTACTAGCTCTATTAAATTTTAGTATTTTAAAAAAACATAAACAAAAAACACTCGTCAAATTTCTATAGAATATAAAACAATGAATGTATAAAATAAAAAATGTATATTTTAAGCAATTTCTTTCTAATAGTAGTATAACACAAATGTAAGAATGTGTATAGATGGATGGAGCCATATATAGAAGGTGTATGAATTTGTATAGGTTGGTTGGAAAACCACTTATAAGTGGTACTGCAACATAAAAACCATTTATTATGAACCTGTCATTGTAGAGACTACTATTAGACACACATTGTAATACTTGAGTCTCTCTCATGTCCACCACCAAATCATCATATGATGAAACTCTGCATCCAGGACTCCCAACAATGCATCATCTAACTTGGCCAAAATAAAATATCCTCTGTCAGCTTAATACCTCGCAAAGTCATCGAAATTGCAATCAGTGACCTCACATTCAGGCCTCACGTTACTGTCAAAAATGATTTAAAATAGACGGACGGATTACAGGCCGGCCTAACAACGCTAAGAAATCCACTGCATGATATCTACCACGCACCAGAATCACAATCTGCGCCACACAACATCTAATACAAGACCTGCAACACAAATAACCCAACAAAACCTGTTGAACAGACCATCAAAGGATATGCACTATTGTAAAACTGACCCTATAATCAATGAAAATAATGTAAGCAATGGTGATTTAAATTTTAAAAACAAATAAAACTCATAATTTTAGATAAGAAAAACAAAATTGTGAATTCTAGGATACATACATACATTTTATCTGCTAAAAAAAATACAGAATCCTAATTTGTAAATGATAGTAAGTACATTCATTGTGTCATTATCCAAACAAAAAGACAACAAATTCAAATGTAAAAATATAAAGAGAAAAATCTAAATAAGATTTTAGAAACCAAGTTACTAGAGACTAGCATTACTTTTCTCTTTATTATTTGCTCCTTCTCTTCCCTGTCAGATAGTTCCCACCTTCCTTATTTCTTGTTCTCTTCCATTAACAATGAAACCTTTTCTTTTCTTTCTCTTCACATTCTCCTTCTTTTCCCAAACACTGTTATTACCACTAGTTTCCTCTGCCACAACAACTATTCCCTTTCAACTCATCACCCTCCTCTCAATAAAATCCTCCCTCATTGACCCTCTAAACCATCTCGATGATTGGAAAAACACTCCCTCAAACTCCAACAACATCTGGTGTTCTTGGAGAGGAATCAGTTGCCACCCAAAAACAACACAAATTACTTCCCTAAACCTCTCTAACCTCAACCTTTCAGGCATAATCTCACCCAAAATATGCAACTTAAAAACCTTAACCCACTTGAACATAAGTGGAAATGACTTCAATGGAACTTTTCAAACAGCAATTTTCCAACTCACGGAACTTGTAACACTAGACATAAGCCTTAACTCATTCAACTCAACTTTCCCAACAGGAATTTCAAAACTAAGATTCTTAAGAATCTTTAATGCTTATAGCAATAACTTCACAGGCCCTCTTCCTGAAGAACTCACCAGACTTCCATTTCTTGAGCAGCTCAACCTTGGTTGGAGCTATTTCAATGGCACAATCCTAGCAAGTTATGGAAACTTTGAAATACTCAAGTTCCTAAATTTAGCTGGTAATGCATTGGAAGGTTCTGTACCACCTGAACTAGGGTTATTATCAGAGTTGCAACATTTGGAAATTGGATACAACACATTTTCAGGAACACTACCAGTGGAATTAACGATGTTGTCTAATCTCAAATACTTAGACATTTCATCATCCAATGTTTCTGGTCAAGTGATTCCTGAGCTAGGAAACTTAACCATGCTTGAAGAGTTGTATATCTTTGAGAATCGCTTAAGCGGCGAAATCCCATCAAGCATAGGCCAGTTGACATCACTGCAATGTCTTGATTTATCGGAAAATGAACTAACTGGTTCAATTCCATCAGAAATAACACTGCTGAAGGAATTAAGAAGGATGGATCTCATGCTAAACAAGCTAAAAGGTGAAATTCCTCAAGGAATTGGTGAGCTTCCAAAACTCAACACTTTCCAAGTTTTCAACAATTTTCTCATTGGTACACTACCCCCGAAACTCGGTTCCAACGGGTTGCTACAAACAATAGATGTTTCCACAAACCTACTCCAAGGCTCAACCCCCATCAACATTTGCAAAGGAAACAATTTGGTTTCGTTCATTCTCTTCAACAACAACTTCACCAATACTCTTCCATTGTCACTCAACAACTGTACCTCACTCACTAGGGTTCGAATCCAAAACAACAAACTCAACGGGTCAATTCCACAAACCCTTACCATGCTTCCTAAATTAACATTCCTCGATCTAAGCAACAACAATTTCAATGGCAAAATTCCACAAAAATTAGGGAACCTACAATTCCTAAACATCTCAGGAAACTCATTTGAAAGTGAATTACCTAGCAACATTTGGAATTCAACTAACCTACAAATTTTCTCAGCTTCATTTTCCAAAATAACCGGGCGAATTCCCAATTTCATTGGTTGCCAAAATATTTACCGGATCGAATTGCAAGAAAATTCAATCAACGGAACCATTCCAAGGAACATCGGTGATTGTGAAAAACTAATTCAGTTGAATCTCAGTAAAAACTATCTGACAGGAACCATACCTGATGAAATCTCGACCATTCCTTCGATCTCCGAACTCGATCTCTCGCAAAACATTCTCACGGGTCCAATTCCTTCAACCTTAAGCAATTGCATCAATCTGGAGAATTTCAATATCAGCTTCAACAACCTCACCGGTCCAATTCCTTCCTCCGGAATCTTCCCTGGCCTTAACCAATCTTCCTACACCGGCAACCAAAACCTCTGTGGTCGTCCTTTAGACAAACCATGTGCCATCGATGACAGCAAAAATGAACGCGGGGTTCATCGGAAAAAGAAAATCAATGGCACAACAGTTAGGGGGATAATATTTGGGATGATCCTTTGGGTGATTGTTATCTTTGCTGGAGCATATTTCTACAAGAAATACAGCAGTAGATATAAAGGAAACGCTAACCAAGGTGACGGGCTGTGGGAGTTCACAGCGTTTCAGCAGTTAAATTTCACCGTGGATGATTTACTTGAGCGTATGGAGACCGCTGACATTATTGGAAAAGGATCAACAGGAACTGTTCACAAAGCAGAGATGCCAGGCGGCGAAATCATAGCCGTCAAAGTAATATTGACGAAACAGGATACAGTCAGTACTATAATGAGGAGAGGGGTTTTGGCTGAAGTGGGTGTATTGGGAGGAAACGTGAGACACAGAAACATTGTGAGATTGTTAGGGTGTTGTAGTAACAAGGAGAAGACAATGTTGCTTTACAATTACATGGAAAATGGCAACCTTGATGAGTTTTTGCATGCGGAGAATAATGAGGATAACATGGTAAATGCGTCTGACTGGGTTACTAGGTATAAGATAGCCTTAGGTGTGGCACATGGAATCAGTTATCTTCATCATGACTGCAATCCTGTGGTTGTTCACAGGGATATCAAACCTCGCAACATTTTATTGGACGGTCAGATGGAAGCGAAAGTAGCTGATTTTGGTATTGCCAAGTTAATTCAAATAGATGAGCTTGAGTCTACGATTATTGGTACCCATGGTTACATCGCTCCAGGTCAGCACCACTTTGATTATTTTTATTATTGTTATTTATCAAGAAATGTTCCTTTCTTGTTATTCCATTTTCATTATGTGCATGCATTATTAATTTATCTTATATAAAGAGTACATAGATATATGAAGTGAGTGAGTGAGAGCATGAACACAACTTTGATGGATGTTATATATGTTAAGGTGTGGTGTAATTGAATCAGTTAAATTGTTCTTATACAACCAAAATAATACATCTGTAATAATAAAAGGGTGTTGTTTGTTTTTTTCATTTTTGCAGAAAATGCTGAAAGACTCCAAGTTGATGAGAAAACTGATATTTACAGCTACGGAGTGGTTTTAATGGAACTTATAAGTGGAAAACGTGCATTGAATGAAGAATTTGGTGAAGGTGAGAACATTGTGGATTGGGTTGATTCCAAACTAAAGACTGAAGATGGAATTGATGGTATATTGGACAAGAATGCTGGGGCAGATCGTGATTCAGTGAAGAAAGAAATGACAAACATGCTTAGAATCGCATTGCTTTGCACAAGCAGACATCGAGCCGATAGGCCTTCAATGAGAGATGTTCTCTCAATGCTTCAAAAGGATCAACCTGGGAGGGAATTGAATGATATTGATATATATATAATTTTGATGTAGGTGAAGGTAGTGGTGACGGACAGACCTAGTGATAGGTTCTAATATGTAATGGGCCCAAAGGTTTAGGGCCCACTTAGAGGGATGATTGGGCAGTGAGGGAAATCTTACTGAGGAGCTTATGGGCAGTGTGAATGTTATTCCACTGATTGTACTTTTCATTTCCAGAAATATCATAATCATACATTCTCCATTACTTTCCTTTATTCAGCATTTTATGCGTTAAACCCTTAATCTTCTGTTTGGGGTTCTATCACCTAGTTTAACGTTAGAAAAAGCTAACCGCACGGGGAAAATGTATTAATATATATGTATCTTCGGTGTGTTAGCCAGTGGGGACGCACGGGGAAAAGGTATGAATATATAATAATTTTGCCTTCTGCAAGGTTTTGACCGTATAGCCAAACAGGCATGGAATTGACCGTGATTCCGTCAATGTATGTATCAAATTATCAGATCATGAAAGCAATTCTAAATTCGAAAAAAAACACACTATTTTACAAATCTATAGAACAGAGAAATTTATTCAACCCAAAATATAATGCATGAACTCAGTTAAAAATTGGGAAATACCTCTAACGAATCACGACAAGAGTAAATTGCATTGCTTTCCTTTGGTTCTGAAGACACTAAAATCCCATAGCCTTTAATTCCCTCTCGCAAAGCCTGTTACATTTCATCTCATATCAATAAGTTAAAATACAAGCAAACAAGTGGAAGCCACACAATCCTCACTGCAAGCTAGATATTACCTTAAATGCATCTTAATCCATCCGATCATCGCTGATAATATAGGAAGCACATCGTTGCAATTGTTAAGTCCTAAAAACAATATTTTCCGATGTCATTTACTGCACAAAACAAAGAACTTTGATCTTAAAGAAAAAAGAAACCATATAATACAGAAATAGCAAATGAACTCACCAAGTGACTCGAGTAAAAAAAAAAAGTAACCGCTTCTCCATTATCCCAGTTAATCACAGGTCGGACCTTACAAAAGAGGGAACAACCTTTAAATGTACTGAGTTAGTTAATTCTTCTAATGAAGCGAGTAATAAAGTTGTCCCTTAAAAAAGTACCTTGCAACCATGAGTTAACCGCAAACGTGGAAAGCCCTGAAGAACATCGTTAACTCGACGCCCCACCGTATCCCAACTCTGTATAAAAAATCGAAAAAAAGAGAAATACGAACGTAACTTAATGTCGATGAAAAATAATCAATGTTGCAGAAAAAATTTCAAATTAAACATAAGAACAGAAGCCTATACCTTCTCATCTACATTGAGGCAATGTACAGATACACAATTTATTGGTCTCAACTTTTGCAACTTTAATGTCTTTTGTACACTCAATGAGAGAGAGTTAAGTACCTGCACAAACATGAGTTGATCAGGACATAACATCACGATAAAGAAAGAAAATTGAAAAATGATTCATAATAGCAGTATCCACCCCATTAATCATTAATCATTGGCAGGAATTCAGCAGCAGGTTGGAATAAATTAACCTTCTTCACCTGTAATTGGATCATAAGAGAGACATCAATTTATTAAGATTCTCGAACAGATATTCATAATTGGATGAGATGTAGACACTTTGACCGCAGTACCTGCTTGTCTGTAGACTTAATGATGCAATTAGGGTGGTTATGTGATAGAGATAGAGATTGTCTAACAGGGCCCATGATGTCCATTCCATGGCTACCAGCGTAATAGAGTTCCATTAGTACTACAAATTCATGTACTTGAACCAGTAGGAAAGCTAGTTAGAATCAGAAACAACAACGAACGAGGAAGCTTGTTGTTTGCAGGTAGTGAACAATTGCATTTTAATAGCAGTTGTTTATTTCAACAACTATAATTTCACGACTTTGAATTTGAATGTGATTAAACACTATTTTAAGGTGTTCAAATCTATATGTAGTTGAACACCTGAAAATTAGAGTTAACCACGTCCAATTTCGTGGTAAATGAACAGCGTAAACCACTTGAAAAAATTGGCACGAAAGTTTGTCTAAATTTGGTTGAACAAAAAAATCATTTATCTTTAAATTGGTAAGACAAAAGAAAAAGGAAGGAAAAAATTGTTAGATAGAATTTTTTAAATACCTTGTCACAATTTCTTCGACAAGTTATTGTTGTTGGAAAATACTCTGCCACCTCTTTAACAGCAGCACACATCTGCAGACCTTACTAGATCAGAATCAGTGTAGGATGAATAGTAATTAGACAGTAAAATGGAGGAAATTATCACACACATGCATTGTCCAACATGAAAGCACAGTCAGGATTATCCACAATTGGTGAAAACGTTCCAACATAGTCCAAAAGCAAGGCAATTATTTTGCCTTTTGCGAAGTTCCTAATTTGATTAAAAGATGTCCACAATTGGTGAAGAAGTTCCATCATACTCCAAAAGCAAGGCAATTATTTTGCCCTTTGCGAAGTTCCTAATTTGATCAAAAGATGTAAGTGGTTTTTCGCATGGCTTCAATCAACGCTTTCGTCGTTGATTCTTTATCGTGTGCTTGGTTGCGTTCACTCCTATGAACTTTGAGAACATATTCCTGCACACTTCCAGAAACTCACATGTGCGAAGGTGCAACAGTTACACACAGAACTTCACTCAGCTTCTCTTGAAGGTCGTTCTATTTCTGACAATCTGCCACGCATCACTTGCTTTTGTAGGAGATCATGTTCCTTCACAACAACACATTGATCTGACTTTAGGACTTTCTCAAGAATTTTCTCCGGTAATTTATGCTATTGAAAGTAAATTTCATATGGTTCAGCTGTGGAAGCTGAGGCGTTGCTTCTGGCTCATGAGATGCGTCTTCAAAAGTTCAAGAAAGCTGCAAGCACTGATTCAGTGTCGATTAATCTCACGTCTGCACCTTCCACTGGTGACATGTCTGTATCCCAAACTGTGCCTCCCTCTTCTGAATCTACTCCTTCAGGTTCTGGTTATCCTAATTCAGGTCGTGGCCGTGGAGGAGGACGTTTTGGCAATATTCAGTGTCAGGTTTGTTTAAAGTTTGGGCACATTGCATCCTATTGTTACCATAGGTTCAATCAACAGTTTCAACCTGCTATATCTCGTGAGTGTCATTGTCAAGTTGGCAGAGATGGCCTCCATGAGTTTCCAAATCTCAAGTTCCTTCCAATCCATCAGCTCAAGCCAGTCCCGCCTCTTGTTTTAATTCTAGTTCTAGTCCTAGCACTGGTATACAGTCCTCTACTGAGGTATCTAAACATTTATCTTGTACTGCTCAATTCAATTGGCACGGCTAAGATTAATCAATAAGAGAAAAATTATCAAATTTGGCACAAAAGTTTGTCTAAATTTGGTGGTATAAAAAAATCGTTTATCCTTAAATCGATAAGAGAAAAGAAAAAGGAAGAAAAAAATTATGTAAGATAGAATTTTTAACTACCTTGTCATGACTTCTTAGACAAGTTATTGTTGTTGGAAAATACTCTGCGACCTTTTTAACAGCAGCACACATCTGCAGACCTTACCAGATCAGAATAATTGTAGGAAGAATAGAAATTAGAC
>Ga0228711_1009111_pt1 | contig 13615 bp, 6 predicted proteins | sample MedpolnodulmetaG_2_FD_177996 | JGI IMG/M metagenome (GOLD analysis project Ga0228711, IMG submission 177996) | Root nodule microbial communities from Medicago polymorpha collected in Santa Monica, California, United States - brown nodules | ecosystem: Host-associated > Plants > Roots > Nodule...
GATGATGATCATCAATTCATCATCGTTAAATATATCAAAATATCAAATAAACCTCATGTGTTTCTTTCATTTGTAATATTATGATCAAATTGATAAATAAAAACACATTTAATAACTAAACTAATCAACTAAAACACGTTTGAGGACCAAAATAACTAAAAAAAAAAAAAAACAGACATTTAAGTATGCTTTTGTAATTAAATAGCATTTACCCTTCAAAAAATTGTTTCGATATTCTTACCCGGCAGGATGAACCAATATTTATATCAATTGACTATTGTTTGTAATTGATACTCCTCATCCTAAATTATACGTAACTTTAACAATTTCACGCAAATTAAAAAACATAGTTAATTTTAAATGAAAAAGAAAAATGATAAGATACTGTACAAAATTATCTTTTCAGTAATAGTATGAAGAAAAAGAAAGAAATTAAAAGAGTTAGGAAAAAAGATTAATAAATAACTAAAAGTATACTAAAAAAAAGAAAAATTAATATTCCATTAACATCGTAAAATACATAGCATAAAATGAGGGGGGAAAGTTGGCTAAAAAACATATATACCAAATACAATTACAAACAAAACTATACTTTTAGATTTATTGAATAATTAATGTATCTAGTTTATAATATATATTAGATACATTAATCATTAAATGGATTTAAAAAAAAATTGTTTATAATAATTATCCGATGGACTAGTTTAGAAGATGGGGAATATGCCTTCTCTTATTTATCATGCAATTGTTATCTTAAATTCTCTTTCAATTTGATCCCGGGAAAAGAAATTGCTCGTTATGGAAACTTTCACATGCTATATTGAGGCAATTAGGACCACCATCATCTTATGGTGGATGCTACGCACGTGACTACATGAGCATATATCGATATAGGTGTGTCTTGTGATTGCTATAATCTCTATAGGTGTGTCTCAAAATAAAATAAGAAAACATAGGCTTTTCCCTAAAATAAAATAATAAAAAAACTAATAAACATAGTAAGTTTTTGATCCACCTAGATTTCCCAATGCCATATGGTCTGGTCTGCTATCTATAGTTCCATGGGCGTCTCTTACATGTCTTTATCAAAATGACTTTGTTGTTTGCATAAAGAGGGGCATACAGCTACGTGCACTCACCCTTGGATGCCTAAAGGCACACACAAATTTGCTTTTTACTATTCTTCTTCATCAATTTATAATTTAGAACCAATATATCACAAATTCTGATATAGGTCATCCTCATAAATGGTCCACAATGAATCATACTTAAAAAATATATGAAATTTCAACAATGGCATGCGTTTGCGTCGTCTCTTGACAGTATATATTAATCATGTTGTCATTTTTAAAATTGAGACATTGATTTAATTGATATCTATTCAATTAAAACAATAAAAAATAAATATGTAATTAACTTGTATTGAACTAACATCAATCATAATAATCGTTTTGGCCGTACAAATTCCTTTTTTTATGGGATAATTTATGATAATTTTAAGTAGGACAGTAATCCTTAGAGCTCATCTCCAATATATATACAGTCAAATCTAGCTATGATATTGTTTATTGAGCAATAACTATATGCATATAAATCGCATGGACAAACCCCAACACTACCAACTTAACAATTCTCAGTTCTCTCAATATAAATGATTTGAACACACACATAATCATACATCTCAATTCTCAACTAACAATTTAAAAAAAAAATACGTTATTTAATTCTTTTTTTTTTATCTTATTTCACTTTTTTTTTTTGAAAGCATCTTATTTCACTTATATATGTGTCTAAATCATTTTGATTTGGGGTTGACACATGTAATTCTTACCTTATTAATGCTAGATTTGTGGGGTTTGTAATTGAGAAAAGAATCATATACAATGTTGACGTGGAATAGTTTGTTTTTGGAAAATTGAGCATCCTTAAATGCTTATTGGGTTGGAATGAGTCAAGTCGATCCGCATTCGTCTTAACTCGATTTAACTTGATAAGAAACGGTTCAGTTTGAAATTCGATTCGAGTTTGAAACAAATAATTTTTTAGCTAGAGTTTGGCTCATCTAAAGTTTACAAACCATTTGTTTAGCTCCAGTTTGACTTCACGAACAACTCGATTTGGGTCGTTAGGTTCAACTCATCTACTCAAACCACATAATTCATAAATACTTTTTCGAATAAAAAATGTTTTAAAAAAATGAGGATACTACACTCTAAGTAATTGATACTATGCAAAATGGCCTCAAACTAAGAGTGCATTTCTCTGTCATATGTTGTTGCTACCCTTACCATAAGTCCGGGACGGCTCCACATACAAGTGTACGTGGGCCTTGGCCCTCGCTACTTTTGAAAAAGTAATAAAGAAAAATTATATCTATATACACTATGGAAAGAAAAAAAAGCTTTTAAGGTCCACACTATAAATTATAAAAGGAAACTATCCAATTAATCGTTGTTAGGCGGCTAGATGTCATGATCTGAGCTCAAATAATAACACAACTCAGAGTAAGAAAAAATGTTTCTATAGTTGTATTTTGAGAAGAAGACAAAGTAAAAAAAACTAAGTGATATATAATGATCTCTTAAAATGTTCAAAGGGTATCTTTAACAATTATAGTAATTTGAATAAAATATTGGTGCGTCTTTCATCTTTTTATTATTATAATTTCTGTTTTTACTAAAAATGGTAATGATACACTTTTTGACCATTTTTAAGGTTGATATCAAACAAAAGTTAAGCTAATATGTATCTTAAAGACACATGTTAAGAATTTTACAAATAACAAGTATTTATTAAAAAAATATTTTTAATTTTTTGATAAACAAAATAGCATAACCTCCATTTTAAGTTTATTTTTTTTCAATGCATAACCTCTATTTTTAAAATAACATGTGCTTTTCTAAGAGCCTATGTATTATTTCCTTATCCATTAGTATTTATTATAAAAAAAATAATGTAGAATATTTTTTGTGCAAACTAAAATCCTAGCTTTTGGGGGGAGACTTGTATTGACGACAGATTTGACAAGGCGGCTGGTTATGGATATTTTGGAGTGGAGGACCATGAAACCTACAATGCCCATGTGATGCCATATGGGCAACTCAGAATTTCAAGCTACAAAAAGAAGAATTATGTTGCTTCTAGACTTCTAGTAACATTATAGGATTTATGAGACTCTTGTGTGGTCCTTTTAAAATTGAGGAGCACTTTACGAGCCCAATCATTTTTGAAGTGACTTGATACAAAACAAATGACTGTTAAGGATGAGATTAGTTAGAACTTAGAAGTGACATATAAATTTCATGGATAACTAAGTTTATCTAGTAGTTGTGTGCGTGTATGTCATTTAGTAACCAGTGTAGGACCACACAAAAATAATAGGTATAACGAGTGAGAAAGCATTACATGGATATACTTCTAATGTGCATAAGTATGAAATATGGTCCTCTGAAAAACAGTATGAAATATGGTGGAATTTATAGATTAAATTGTGGAGAAAAAAATTGTGTGCATGGTACAACATTATTTGATTTGTGCAACTTATAACTAACCGAGAAAATAGTTAAAGAGCACATTAAGCCGACTAATTTCATATTTCCTCCGGTCACATTTATAAGAAAAAACAACTTTTTAGGTACATCCAATAATTAATGCATCTAACCCATAAATGTAACCGGATACATTAATTATTTAATGTACTTAAAAAGTCATTTTTTGCTTATAAATGTGACCGGATGGAGTATATATTAAGAAAAGTTGGTAGTATAGTTAATGTGTCTTATTTGTGTGTCAATTTTAATGAATTGTCTTTTTGTTTGTATGTATGTTATTGAATTTGATTTTTCATATTTTAAGACAAGTTTGTAGTATTAATTATGGGTATGTTTAGGGAAAAATACACATCGTAATTTGTATAAGGGCTTATATTTATAAACAATCTTTTATTTCAAAATGAGCTTATAATTAGGGACAAAGGGCATATTGGGTTTTGCTTTCACCACATATCATGGGAAAGACAAGGCTAGTGAAACATTACTTATTAATCACTATTCACTAGAACATTTAATACCACAAATGTGAGACTTAAATGAGTTTCATCTGATAAAAGAGAAGATGTTAGAGATAGTGTTAGAAGTAGCTAGAGTGTTTGTAGCACTCCTCTAATATCTTCTCTTCTATAGACTCTAAGGAAGGAATTAGCTAAGATATTGTTAGAAAGAGACTTAGATGAGTTTCATCTAATAAAAAGGAAGATGCTAGAGATAGTGTTAGACTTAGAAAGAGAATGTCTATAGCACTCCTTTAAGTCTTCATCTTCTCAAACCAGATATTTAGCTAAGATATTTGTTTATAGTTCTCAATTGTGATTTTCTTTCTTTAAGTGATTACCCTAAGGAAGGAATTATATCCCTTAGTTATGTGTTCCTTAACTACTTCCATATAGCGCTAAGTATGGTATTTTTGGGTTTTAAACCACCTAACTAAGAGATGTATGTAAAATTAAGATAAAGATCTATATGAAATAAAAAAAATGTAAATAGGTTGATTTTGATTGATTATGTATGTAATGCATTGTACAAGATGAGTATTAATAGGAACAAATTATCCCTATTGGCGAAACAACATGGCCTACAATGTTCAGTCTTACTTGGCTATTTATGTCGGTAGTGTGCGACGTCTCATGTTCATCTAACAGCTTTCCACTTTGTGGTGTGATCTGATGACAAAATTCTAACAAGTGAACTAGTGTGCCGACAAGTAGCAAAATTTATAAATTTTGTCTCCACGTGAATGGTGAAATTTCTACTCACCAATATCGATTGTTAATAGGATGTGTAAATTGGGGGAGGGGGTGTTGCACTAGACACGGGTTTTGTTTGTAGAAAAGAAATAAAAGAATAAGATTAAGGTAAGGAGAATCATTAGGTTGTTTCGATTCATTTCTCTGAATTGTTTGGTAACTACAGACTATAAACACCATTTGAACTGATTATACAATTTTAAGACACTTGAACAATATAGCTAAGTCAATATCTTGGAAACTAACTCTCTTCAACGCATATTGCTCCATAATGTTTTATGTGAGCCCATAACCCTTGAAAGTTTAAGAACGTCAAATTAAATACTCAATTATCATTTGTTTATGTATAAAGCTAATCAATAATTGAACGGTTAAAATAATTCAAGCCATCAAAGTTAGGGTAAGTAATCATTGTGACCTATAGCAATTTATGGACATTTCGTAAATACATAAAAAAAACATTAAGAACAATATTAACCAAATAAAATAGCAAAATCATCAACTGAAACTTATAGGATAATTTAAAGTTACATGATAGAACAAATACAAAGAAAATCTTATACTTAACCTAATCAAAGAGAAATTAGCTAGACAGTGAGAGAAGAATAAATGACATAACATGGATGGTGTTGCTCCTTGATTCTTTCTCCTCTCTTTGTCGTGGTTGCTTCATCTTGAGACTTCTCCAAAACCCTGAATTGTGAGTTTCTTCTATTCTTTTCTGATCGATTATTTCTTGTGTTTCTTACATGTTGTATGTTGTTTATGCCTTCAAATTGTGAAGTTGAGAAAACAGAGAAATCGTGACACGATTTGGCAAGCGTGTCACGATTTGGTAGTGTCGAGAGCATGTTTTCTAAGTGTCCAATCGTGACACGATTTTCGGCTTGCTGGGCAAGTTTTCAGGATAAGGTTGGTCGTACCTTGGGTCGTACGCACCAAACGCGTCACGATTTTGACAGTTGTAGGGTACTATTTAAGTGTTCTTGTGCAGATTTTGAAGTAGAGGTTCAAGAGAGAGAAACTTGGGAAATCAAAGGAGGTAACTTTAGGGTTGAGAGTCTTTGATTAGATTTCTCTTGGGTTGGGAAACATTGTAAACACCTTGGGTGAGTGAAAATCATTGAGTGTCTTGTTCATTGGTGAGATTGGGAAAATGGGTAGAAATTAGGGTTGTTCATTGTGAGCTTGTTGGAGCTAATTTCTTGTAACCCATTTTTATCTCTTTGTAAGAACTCATTGACAGTGGATTGGAGAGATCAATCTCTCCCCCAGATTAGGTCAAGTTGGACCGAACTGGGTCAACAATCTTTGGTGTGTTTGTTTCTCTCTTCTCCCTTTATCTTTTGCTTGTGGTTTTGTGCTTTTTACTTTGATTCCTAGATTAGATCTAGGTGTTGTTATTGTTGATTATTGCTTGTGTTTACTTTGATATTGGTTACTACTTTCCGTTGTTCCACTCATCATAGTTTGTATTGGTGTGATTTTGAGTCTGAATTTACAACATTGTATTTATAGGTGTATTCTTCCTTAGTTTCTAAGCATAAAAATGTTCTATTTGGGTCCTCCAAATAAGTCCAATAACCCAAATATTATTCCAATCTACACTTGACCTCTTCAGTAAGTGACTTTAATCGACTTGTGGTTGTTCTGAATTTTTCTAGCTCTCGCGACACAATCTTATTGTCCGCAATATGACTTAAACAATGAAGAACCACTTCTGAGTTCTATATACAATGACACGAAACTTATGGTCCACGGTGTGAGTAGTAGCAAAACACTTCTAAAATTTCTCTGATGTCGCGACGCGTGGCTCGTGGCACGTCAGTTAGGCAGTAGTTGACCCTTCTCTTTTCTTCATTATGTATCCCATTTCTTCTCACCAAAAAGTCTATAACGACTATACCCCCAAAATTAACATGCTAAAACTTGGAGTAAGCATAGTACAAGTCACAAAGTTGTCTAGTGTGGGTAATTTTTTATGGTTTCAAGGCCATTCTTTTCACCTTAATCATTTTTCCTCATTGTCCCTCTGTTTTCTGGAAGTTCATCATGGTTCATCATTCGATCCCCAAACCCAACACCAGGCGGAAAAGCCTCAGCAAGACAAAAATTTATTAATGTCTTGACTTAAAACCAATTGTATTTCCTTTTAACTTACAACTGAAACCTTATTTTAAATTGACGACGTAAAATGTTATCTATTACTTTTATACAAACATGTTTTTTGTTTAGAAAAATGTTGAAATTATGAACACAGTCATCCTCGTGGGAACGATCTTGATTTAACACTTTATTACTTGTTTTTAATAGTGTACACTTGTGAACTATTAAATCAAACACCATGTTTTTGGTGACATTGTCGAGGCTTGAATGGTGTTAAATTTTCAAATATTTTTCCACATAAATTACTTGTTTGTTTTTTCTTGATTGATGCCTTTTTTTTCTAGATAGATTACTTGTTTGCTTTTGTTACTAATATTTAGATGATTGCTTGGAAGGTGTGACTTAAAGATGTGAATCATCTTAGAGAACACTACATCTAGTTCAAGTTACAAAATCCAGTGTTAATAGTGAATTATAACTTAGAATCGATTTAATGGTGATTAAGCAGTGAAAAGTGTTAAGCACAAGATATGATGAATGAACATAGTTCATATTTTATTAAAGACGGTATCACAGATGATATGGTTCAAACAATACCGTGGAACTTCATCATTCAACTCTCGTCTAAAATGTTTAGTTACTCATGTTCATGAAAATATATACAACAAAAATATAATACACCCGAACAAATTATGATGATGTTGAATTAATTTGGTTAGAAAAAAAAAAACCTCTCACAATTACATTAATCAGAATATTACAAACCCTTCCCAAACTATCAGTAACTCGCCAGAATCCTCTAAAATTCCTAAAATAAAATGAAAAAGACTATGTGAAACACTAAAATATATGCCATGACTAAGAGTCGTCATGCCGACTACTACTAATGATGTAACACTTGTATACGGTGGGGGCATATTTATGAGGAATGTCAAGGGAAACCCTTTGTATTATGATATGATAATTTCTATTTGAATGGATTTTATTGTGTTGTTTATGTAATCTTTGTTCTTAATGCATTTTATGGCTTTTCCACCTTTATAATGATTTTCGGTGTGAGACAAAGGGCCCATTTGTTTTAGTTTTTTATTAAAATAGATTTTTATAGTGTAATATTTTTTGCTACAATCTTTTATCAGAGAAATTTTTAAGGAAAGTTTCGAATGAAAAATTCGTTTGAATAGTTTATCTTAAAATATAATTCTAAGTATTTCATCATTTTTCCTTAAAAAAAAAAAGTATTTCATCATTTTGTTATAATTTTTTTGAATACTAAAATTTTGAAAAAGTCTCTAAAAAAACCTATTTCAAATAGTTTTTCATAAAAAATCATTTTTGAAAGATGTCATTTTGAAAAAATATGTGATTTTTACTATGTAAAATCTCTAACAATGAATATTTAAGTTAGTGGATGTCAAAATCTCATTTTTAACTTATGCTAAATGAGTTTAAAATAACTTATGCTAAATGAATTTAAAATAAGTTCTACTATTTTTAAGTAAATTTCTAAAAAATCCATTTTTAAAAATACAAAGAAAAATCTATTTTATTTTAAATCTAAAACAAACGGACTCAAAAGTGGAACATGTAAATGTTTGACATTAGATATTATGGCCTCCTAGTCTAGAGATAGATATGGACCCTTGAAACCACTATTATTTCTTATAAATATATATGCTTGATGTTAATTTTGAAAGAAAGAAACTTTTTTTTAAAGATGTCAAGGTCCATACTTACTCCCTCCGGTCACATTTATAAGCAAAAATGTACTTTTTAGGTTCATTGAATACATAATGTATTTGATCTATATATTAACCAAATACATTAAGTATTGAATGAATCTAAAATGTGTTTTTTTACTTATAAATGTGACTAGAGAGAGTAGCATCTTGGTGTTTATCTAATTTTTGTTTTGGAACTTTGTGATCTTTGATGAACCCTATGTAATTTCAGCAACATGTCTGAAACTATATATATATATGACATTATTAATTATAACATTTTAGTCAAAAAAAATATTTATTACAACATTATATTCAAAAAATATGTGTCTATATATCAGGGGGAAATCTAGCTATATGGATAAACAAATTATTGATTACAAATAATTTTTGTCGTGTTGAAAATAAATATATAACCTTATATCATTTGCATATAAAATTTGACTAAATAGAAAAGTACTAAAAAATGCCTTTTAAGGGTGTCAATTATTCCCAATGATGAGTACCTAACGCAAACGGGAACAGCTACAAAGGGAGCCCCACAATCTTCACGTGGACATCTCGTGTGATTGATTCACAAATTATTGTAGCTAAGCTAGATACCATTTTTTTCCTCCTCTAATATTTTTTTGTTAAATAAATAATATTAGATTCCCTAGGCTCTCTCTAGCACACAACATACACAATCCAAAAGCAAGGCCTGCATCAAAATTAAACCACAAAAAGATACTCTCTCTATCAAAATAAACCCCATGGTGCAAGCCCTAGGGTCACCCCATATCATATGTAATGTATTCACATTAAAAAAAACGCTATGCCCCACAAAACTATAGATTCTATATGCCAAAGTGGAACATGCAGCATATACATCACTTTCAATTCTTCCACTTCAAACAAAGAGTATTTTCCTCTTGTTTTATTTTAGGCTCGTATCCACTTTTGACACATATATATACCCCTTCATACCCTCTCATAATTCCTCATCCAAAACCAGAAGAAAAAAAAAATTCATTCATTTTCAATCTCACTTCTCTCTTCTTCTCTTGTGCTATATACCTCTTGCTTAATCTTTGCCTTTACAAAAACAAAACAAGAAAAATGTCTGGGGTTTGGGTGTTCAAGAATGGCGTATTTCGATTGGTCGAGAATCCTCAAGCAGAATCGGAAGGAAGGCATGGGAAGAGGAAGATGTTGGTTCACTTGCCCACAGGGGAAGTGGTAACTTCTTATGCTTTTCTTGAGAGAATATTGATTGGTTTAGGTTGGGAGAGGTACTATGATGGAGATGTTGATTTATACCAATTTCATAAACACTGTTCTATTGACCTAATTTCTCTACCTAAAGATTTCTCTAAGTTCAATTCCATACATATGTATGATATTGTCATAAAAAACCCTAATGTTTTCCATGTTAGGGATAAGTGGTAATTTTGGATGCTACTACTAGCTAAGTAGCTAGCTCCTTCATTTATCTTTTTTTTAGGGGTTTAGATTTTTTTATGACGCTGGTGTGTTTTTCTATACATATATATAGCTAGAGTTTTGTGGAAACTCTAGTGATAAAGCTTGTTGGTTTCTTTTTGGTTTGGTTTATGTTCATAGAGAGGGGAAATAAGTAAAATATAGATGATTGATGGTGTTGATGTGTTTGACTAGTGTATATTTGCTTCGAGTGCTCTTTGTAACATACTGAGTATTGGTTTCTATAATAATAACTTTATTTCTTGCATTTTAACAATTTCCCTTCTTTTTTAATTTCTTATCTAAAGGCTTCAAAAAAATTCTCATCTATATATATGATCTTCCATAGTAGACAATTTTCCTAATTTTGTATCATTGAAGAAATTTGATGGCCAACCTCTAACCACGTTATAGGAAATCAGAATTCTAAGAGAAAGGGAGAATGGATTTTATCAACCAAAAGTATAGAGAATGAAGAAGAAATTTTAATATCTTGATGGCTTAATTTAGCTATTACTAATAGTTTTTATTTCGGGGGAGAAATTGAGATGAGAGAGAAGAGTCCAATGTTTCTCAAATTTTATATGAGAGTATAATTGTTTACTGACTAGGAAAAGCCATTTCAGCACAAATTGAACAGAAGAAAATTTAGCACAAAAAAAAATCAGAAAAAAGAAAATTTAGTACATGATATGATTGGTTCCATCATGAAACATAAGTAGTACTACTATGAGTTTTGATGAGCACAGGGGCCACCTGTTCACATTCTCAAAAGGTAAGAGAATTAACTGATCACATGTTATCTTTTCTTAAAATGTATATGCAATTTAGAGTTTTTTACTACAAATAACCAATTCTAGAGTTAATTTGAAATATTTAATCAATTTTCTAAAATGAAGTGGCAAATACATTACATCTCTTTTCAATATAATAGTATGGTATTGTCACATAACTTTCTCACTTGTGAAATGGTGGCTATGTAATAAGACAGACATGTATTATAGAAAGAGGAATGTCAATGACAAAATTAGAGGATTTTTTCTTTTTGACGGACTAAATTTGAGAATGTTGATAAATAAAATACACACGGATATCTGGGGAATATTTGTAAAATGAAAAGCAAAATATATAAAAAGAATAGTTTTTCTGAGGGAGCAAAATAAAAATAGTTAAAGTTACTTTAAATCCCATTACGCTCATACTATTTAAAAATGAAATTAATAAAAGGAAAGGTTCTAGAGTAGTAAGAAAAGTAGCAGTTAGTCTACCAGCAATAAATTGGTTTAAGGGGCAAGTGATTTCGACCCCTTAAGAAGTGGTCAGAGGTTAGATATATGACATTTGCATGGAGAAAATTTGATTGGAAGAGAGATTCACTTTGTATGTTCAACATATTCTCTAATGAAGATTATAGTCATCGTTAAATAGAGGTGGAAACTTTGTGCCTATAATATAATAACTAAAAAAATAGTGATATTCTTTTCAATTTCCTCTATAAAAAGATGTCTTTCTTGCCATATTCTTCCTTTTTGCAATTATAGTAAGATTCTATATAATCAAGTTTAAAGAAAACCAAATAGATATTTTCGCCAACCTTGATATAAAAAGAAAAAAAACATATTTTCCTCTATAAAAAGATGTATATCTTGCCATATTCTTCCTCTTTGCAATTATAGACAGATTCTATATAATCAAGTTTAAAGAAAACCAAATAGATATTTTCGCCAACCTTGATATAAGAAGGAAAAAAAAAACATATTTTCCTCTATAAAAAGATGTATATCTTGCCATATTCTTCCTCTTTGCAATTATAGTAAGATTCTATAAGATCAAGTTTAAAGAAAACCAATTAGATATTTTCGCCAACCTATAAGAAGGGAAAAAAAACATATTTTTCCTTTATAAAAAAGATGTATATCTTGTCATATTCTTCCTCTTTGCAATTATAGTAAGATTCTATATAATCAAGTTAAAAGAAAACCAAATACTCCCTCCGGTCCTATTTATAAGAGAAATTTGGGTCAACAAAAGTTGATGTATTTGGTCCAATTTTTTAACCAAATACATTAACTTTTGTTGACCCAAATTTCTCTTATAAATAGGACCGGAGGGAGTAGATATTTTCGTCAACCTTGATATAAGAAGGGGAAAAAACATATATGTCCTTAGCAAAGACGAATGCTTCCACGGAAAAGTGAGACAAATGGTCCATCATGAACAATGTATAACTCACAATAGATGTTGAAAGTTCGTTAGATCGAATGATACACTATTCATACAAAATATATTTTTCGCAAACATCACCTACTCTTGACTAAAAAGACTTCATTGAATTACTGACTTGTTGTTGAACCCTCGGTCGTGCTCTTCGCCACTTTTGCTAAAAATGGTTTTATCATTAAATTTCTCTACTAAAACCCCAATTGTTGTTGTGGTTTCAATTTCTTCGGTATTTGCTCCCTCTTTCTTCATTCTCTGCAAGTTGTGACCAAATTTTTATGCAACAAACATTTTAAAACTGAAAAAATACATAGCATTGATGGTATCGCCATTACATAGTAAAGAGAAAAGAATGTGAAGGGAAGATGGAGGATGATGAGAAAGAAAGGAGAAAAGATGAGTTTTGAATTGATTAAATGGTATGATTAGATCAAGTATGGTAAGAACCTTAGTACTCTTAACATAATACTACTAATATTGGCGTAGGTCATCCTAAAAAAAAAAATACATCATTAGAGATGATGCAAAGTTTCACTTTCAACATCAAACCATGGACAATTTATTCCCCTTGTCCATGATAAAAAATTTCCTTAAATAAATGCTACTTTATGTTTTCAAAAGTTTGCAAGTTGTGTGAGATAATTTTGGGTGCCTCATAGGGCTAATAGAATCTGAGTGTGAACTACTATGCCGAAAACATGGGGAGTGGCACGACTACAGTAGATAACCTCAGCCAGAATAAAAAATGTCACCCAATCAGAATGGTTGTGAAAGGGACAAAAAGACAGACAACACATCCAATTATATGTGTATGTGTCAGTGAAAGAGAATGTTGACTGAATTAGAAGAATCTCACAGCCGATATATGCCAACAGTCGTTTACCTTTTTTGTATCATTATGCTCTGCTGTTTACAGTTGTATACTCTCCCATACCATATTAAGAAATTTTTGCTCCTCCCATTTATTTAGAAAACCTCTAACAAAAATCATGATATCAAGGAAAATGTTCTTCAAGAAACTAAATTAGCCCATCAAAATTAATACTTAAGATAATCGAACTTGTAACTTTAAGGAGAAGCGCACTCTCATGTCTCAAATCAATATCACCAGACCAATTCAAGTCGGTTAGCAAGATGTTCTTCCTAACCGGTGTCCTGAGACATTAGTTAAGAAATCCACAAATAAAAATTTTGTTTATAAAATATTAGAAGATGTTATTTTTAATTAATTAATGATTTCACCACTTTTTATGAAAATATAGTTTAGATACTTAACCAATGTCATGGGGCACTATTTAGATTCTTT
>Ga0228711_1009112_pt1 | contig 13613 bp, 16 predicted proteins | sample MedpolnodulmetaG_2_FD_177996 | JGI IMG/M metagenome (GOLD analysis project Ga0228711, IMG submission 177996) | Root nodule microbial communities from Medicago polymorpha collected in Santa Monica, California, United States - brown nodules | ecosystem: Host-associated > Plants > Roots > Nodule...
TCAAAGTTGTTAGGGGGAATAACGGTTACTGTGTTCAATGTACCTTTCCCATATATTTACCATTCTCCAAAATTTTCAAAAATCCGTGGAGCCACGCTATTGGCAGGTTACCACCCAATTCATCAAATTTGAGCTTGTGCCCATTCATTTGGAACTCTCATCTATTCTATTTGCGTGATTTCTTCTATTTTTGATGGCAATACTTGAAGCAAAATTTTCAAAAAGACAAAATCTTTTTACATTCTTTGGAAAGTGTGAACAACAAACACACCTTCTTTGAACTCACGAGTAGTTGAAGCGTACATCAGCCTCCGATTCGAGAACGGTTACATTCCGGAAGAGAAACATGGCTAAGCACTATGGAGAGGACCTCTGCTTTGAGCAAGATGCAGTCATAATCCAGAAATACAAAAAAAAATCAAAAAGCTCGCTAAGTCGAAAACCTGAAAAGGTGACTTAGGCAATAGAGAACGCCTTGGTGGACTGAAAACCCGAAAGGGCGGTCCAGGCAAAAATTAGGGGCATAAAAAAGGAATGTACTCCCGGTGGACTGAAAACCAGAAAGGGCGGTCCAGGCAAAAGTTAGGGATTTTCAAAACAAAAGAGAAAATAAAACAAAAAGCATGACTGCTGAGGCACGCCAATAGAGGAACACTCTACGTTGGTCTACAAATGACGACTTCTTCCAGACTTTGAGTCGACAATGGGCTTTGACCCCAAGAGACATCAGTTGCTACCTTATACCGGGTTTTACCCCGTCAGTGGCTCGACTTGTTCACAATAATATCATCTCCAAGGAAGTTTGCCGAGTGTTTGTACTGCGATGTCACTCCGCCTCCCATCTTACATGTTTTGTCTCGTTTCATCGAGTTCACCTGTCATATGTAATTATACAGTCGTACAATCATCTATAGTTTATACAGTCAAACAAGTCACATTCATTCATACAATTATACATTCATACATGAATACTTCCACACAGTAATGCATACACAACATATACACAATATCAATTCATACATGGTTGCACCGGTCACCTAAAGTTTTGTCTGACCATGTCCCATCAGTCCGGTCGTTACCTATCATTGTGTCTAGCCGCAAGTTTCTAAAAAATATAAACATCTTGCATTTACCTTCTTATCATCAAAAATGTCATCCCCAGTGTGTCTGGTCCAGAGACGTCACTCATCATAAGCCCGGTGGATTTCGGCGGATTTTTTCGTGAAGCCCAGTGGATTCTGGCGAACTCGTGTTAAATGTTTATCAAAAGCCGAGTGGATTCTCGCAAACCTTTTATCAAAAGCCGAGTGGATTCTCGCAAATGTTTATCAAAAGCCGAGTGGATTCTCGCAAATGTTTATCAAAAGCCGAGTGGATTCTCGCAAACCTGTTATCAAAAGCCGAGTGGATTCTCGCAAACCTTTTATCAAAAGCCGAGTGGATTCTCGCAGATGTTTACCAAGCCGGGTGGATTCTCGCAAATTTTGTGCTAAGCCCAGTGAATTCTGGCGAAACCTTTTACGAAACCGAGTGGATTTCCGGCAAACTTTCATAAGCCAAACAGATAGTTTGCAAGTTTTTCTCTTATCAAAAGTTCTCATGTCCCCAGTGTTTTTTTCGTATGTTGGTCGTTACCCTAGTAAAGGTAATTGACGGTATTTCCTTTCGTATGTTGGTCTTTACCCTAGTAAAGGTAATTGACGGTATTTCCTTTCGTATGTTGGTCTTTACCCTAGTAAAGGTAATTGACGGTATTTCCTTTCGTATGTTGGTCTTTATCGGTATTTCCTTTCGTATGTTGGTCTTTATTCCAGTAAAGATAATTGACGGTATCCATGTCGTATGTCGGTCATTCCCCCAGTAAAGGTAATCGACAGTATTCACTTTCGTATGTCAGTCATTACCCCAGTAAAGGTAATCGACAGTTTTTCTCTTCCCCAGTAATACTTTTCAGTTTTGTTCCCCGGTCAGTATATGTTCACCGTCTTCGCATATGTAGTTGCATTGCAGACATTCATAGTGGCTATATTCATAAGCATGCCATTCTCAGTATTTCAATTAGTCAAAATTGGTGTACTTGATATTTAAGTCTCTTCGACACGTTGATTTAAAGTTTTCTTTCAAATCTCCGGACGAAGAAACTTAAATAGGGGCATCTGTCATACCCCAATTTTTGACCTAAGATGTCACTGACATGTGTCGTTGGACCCTACGTTCACACGCCGTCGGACTCTGACTGACCTCTGATTTTCAGCGAAAAATTCGGCAGAGAGGTATTTTAAAATACCTCATGTTTGATTCCGAGTCGGGCCCTCTTCTCGCTATCTTTATTTTTTATTTTTAAATTTTCATCTTTTATATAATTAACTTTAATTGACTTTAAATTCTTATTTTTAGGAAAAATCTTGTTTATTTTTAACTTTATCTCTTTTAGCCTCTATCGTGTCCTTCTTTATTTATTTATTCATTTTTATTTTTAGTTTGTCCAATAATATTCAAGTTGCAGTCTGTTGTGCCAATCCAAACCCAGTTTCACAGGCATCAATTTGCAAGCAGATTTGTCAGCAACAAACAGGCTGGAAGTTCTGTCTTTGCTCCTGATCAGATGCACAAGTCTCTGCCTCCTCCAACAAACCCTAAGTCTCAACCCTTATACTATAAATACCTGCAAAACAACCAAAAATAAAAAAAAAACCTGCGACAATTTAACAACCAGAATCGCACATCACACCAAACCAACACAAATCACAACATCAATTTTTTACAACAATCATTTTCACACATCAAGGACTCGCATCAGTCCCTAAAACCAAAAGCAAATCGCAAAGAACAAATAAAACCATAACCGAGCACACCACCGACGGACCGGTGCCGAATCCGTCTCATACATCTCAGCTGTACCACGAAACCAGTCCCTTCGAACCAGTCAGCCGCGTCACGAAGGCGAAAGCACCAAAGCCGATCCGTACAAAGGTATATTTTCACTTATGCTTAGATCTAGGGCTTAATATTTGTTGTATAGGAATTTTGAGGTGAGGAGAGTGTAGAGGAGGAGAAGAGCATCTAAAAACCGAGAAAAAAACAAGAAAAGAAGGTGTTTGCAGCGGCGGCGCCGCCACCTACGGTGGCCGGCCACCGCGCCGCCACCACCGGCCGCCGTCGGTCCCACCGGAGAAGAAAGGGAGGGGTAGGAGAGAGAAGAGAGCTTCGGTTCTCAAAAAGAATGAAGAAAGAGAAATTTCTGTTTAAAATGAACAAAAAGGGTCTTACACCCTATTTATATGCCCACCCGAACCGGTTCGGTTCTCTTGGACCCGACCCAGGGTTTGAACCGAACCAGCCCCATCTCCAACCCCTAAGGCCCAGCGCCCAACACCTGTTCTTTGAGCCCAATCCATTTTTCTACTTATTGCATACCCCCATAACTCTGCTGCACCCCCCTTTTACATTATTTTCTCACTATTTCTATTTTCTTCGCGTATTTAAAATTATGTTGCATTGTTTAATCTTGTTTTTTACATTTAGTGTTTCATATTAGGTAGCGTATTCGTCATTCATTCATCCATTACGCGTTTATTTATTCCTTATATCATTTATCTTTACCGCGTTGAGTTTGGTTTGCATATTAGGCTTAAATGTAATCGTTCATGCATTTTTTAGTTTTATCGTCCCATTATTTTGAGATTATTTTATTGTATAGAACTTAGAATGTAAACTACGCTTAATATAAATAATTATTTTATTTCCGTCATTTATCTTCTTGCGGACCATAGAATGTATAATAGGTTTTTATGTAATAGCTTTAGGTATGTGTGCGTGCGTGTGTGTATGCTTCTTATTTTGCTTCTAGCTTAGGTTAAAGGTCCTCGTGGTGGTCCAACACCACCATGAGGTACCTACGTTTTATTTTCTTGCTCCGTTAGCTTCAATTTTAGTTTAGTTATATTTCAACGGAAAAACAACAAAAACATGCAAATAACAAAATCACAAAAAACATTTTTTACAATAAACCTTGATCTCAAATCAAGTGATCCTTTTATTTTCTTTTTCTTTCGTAAGTCAAATTGCAATCAACTTTAATCATACTTTAGCTATTTTCTTTTAACGTAAAAAACACAAACAAATACTCATTTGCCGCCTTGGCTTTTCTTTCATTTGAAAACCTTTTTCCAAAACTAATAAAAAACACAAAACAAATCAAACGTCGATTTTTACCCCGAACTACGAGGTTTTGATCCCTCACGGGTACGTAGGCAAAGGACACTCGTCCTTCCAAATCAATAAAAAATGTAGATAAGTAGGTCTCTTTTTTTCTTTACCACTTTAACTTTTTTTTCAAAATAAGCAAGTTGTAGCACAAAACGTTAAATAAAACCAAGAGGTTCCCGTAGAGTACTACGGACATAAAGGGTGCTAACACCTTCCCTTTATGTATCTAACCCCCGAACCCTAAATCTTTTCAAAGGGGTGTTTCGAACTTTTTTCCCCTTTTCTCTTAAAATTAAATGTTCAGTCGTGAAATAAAATAGAGTCAAACGCTAATCAAATAGCCTTGATCTCCGAAAAATGGCGCGACACTTGCCAATAAGAAAGATGTTGTATGGGTGAAGTGGGTTCATGAATATTACATAAAAGGGAGAAATGTGCTTCTAATGGAAGTACCACCACAAGCTTCATGGGTAGTAAAAAAAGTTTTTGCTGGAGCAAAGACTTTTTCCAATGTCAATGGTGATGTGTTTCAACAAGCTAACTTCTCTATTAAGCGAATGTATAATGCTTTAAGAGGTGATTTTGTCAAAGTTAGCTGTATGAAAATGACATGTAATAACCCTGCTCCTCCATAGTGTTTGTTTGTTACTTGGCTAGCTATTCATGGTGTAGATTGCCAACTTGTGACAGATTGAATAAGTTGGAATCCATTGTGACAAACATGCATATTATGTAAAAAAGAGAATGAAACTCATTCTCACCTTTTCTTTACTTTCGAGTATTCAAAGGCTGTATGGACAGGTACAATGCAATGGAGTAATATGAACATTAATACTTGCAACTGGCAGATTGTGATGCAATATATTCAAAGGCAATGCAATGGGAACACTGGTACTCATCAAATGAGTAGAATGGTCTTGAGTATCACGCTGTATATGATTTGAAAGGAAAGGAATGCCAGAAGATTTCAGGACATTCATCAATCGGGTTTACATTAGTGGGTTGAAATCTAAAAAGACAAAGAGTCTAATGTTAAGCTTGTGAGTCCTTTGACTTTTGTTTGTTTTTGTGTGAGATTAATTCTTGATTCTTTGTCTTTGTGGCTTCTTGTTGCCATGTAGTTTGTAATAACCGTTTTGGTTAATGAAAGTTATCTCTATTTACCATTAAAAAAAAAAGTTATCTCAAATGTATGTATGTACTTGAATAAAAAATTTAAGGGTTACTGCGTCAATTTTTATACAAATTGGTAGAATGTGTTACATATTTTTTTTTCTGTTAATGATCGGTGGTTGACAAAACATATTTATCTAGGAGTGTGGAGAGGGTGAATATGTTTTATAGAGTTAGTTTGTGTATTATCTTTATTAATCTGTATGTCTAAATACTTGTATATTGGTTGTATTTTTTTTTCTAAGCTTAAAAAAAACAAAACAAAATTGACCATGTTATAAACTTAAGTTTAAGTATTGTCTCCAGAATTAATCAAAATTGAAAGCAATATGTTTGGTACATTTAGACGATATCAGATTTGCTGCACTCTATCAATTTAGCAAGAAACTTGGCATGCACCAATTAATAAATAACAGAAAGAAAACAAATCACTCATTCAGTTATCACAATGTTGTGATGTTTTGACAGATGAATTGATAGGACTGTGTTGGAGCCTTCAGATGGCCAGTGATAGTAAGGTGTTTACTTGAACTGGATGCTTGTGAAATTCGCTCAGTTCGGTGGTATCATTTCGCATTGTTATCAATTTCTTCTGCAATAGAGGTTGGTCCTCTCAATATAGAGATGTGATTTTTGCTGAAATCCTTAATGTGATTAATATTGTATGGGACAGCTGCAATCTACAGAGGTTTGATGGTAAAACCATATCTTGGCAGCCAACAAGATTATCTCGACTGTTTTCTTAACTGATAAAATACACTCATGATTAATCTTTATCGTCTATTCAATAGTTTGTCATTATCAAGGCTTTCAAAGTTCTTAACTTCTGCGGCATTGACGCTAAGAGAGTTACTATTATGTCAAAGGATATTCAACTTGATTGCAAAATAGGTGAGAGAGCTTAGATTCGATTAACAGATCTTTATTTCATAGGTGTTTCTCTGTTAGAACTTTGCTCATTTTGATTTCTTTTTGTAATCTGTTTTAAATCCTAAGCTTATCTAAGGATTTTTTTTCCTTCAGAATTTAGAAACTTGCTTTTGTAAGATAAATCTTGAATGTTTTGGATTCAGTTGTGAATTAGGGAAATTTTGTCATCAATCTTAATATCCCTAACAGATACAATAAATGGTTGTGTGCTTTGTACATTTTGTAAATAACTAGTGTGCTGCCCATGCGACACACGGCGAAACTTACCGTCGGTTGGGACTACACGACATCACCACGACACAAAAGTGAAAACTAAAACTGTGAAAGTTTACCTATTGGCTTGTTAACCCCACTACTTTTTCAATAAAATCTTTTTCCATAATTTCTTCTATTAATTTTTCTATTATATCTTCCATTCCCCTATTCTCTTCCTAATTCCACACTTTTAGAATTGTTTTTAGCCCGTTCATATTTTCCTTCGACACAAACCCCATCCAACCATTAACACGTTGACCCTCCCATGCATCCTGTACTACCTTTTTGAACATCTTGTGATCAAGCCTTGATTATTAAATCTAAATGGTTTAGAGCCCTAATCAAATCTATAAAGCCCGGGTACTTTATACGATGTGGATATGATACCGCACCGATATGTCGATACAGCCAAATTTTAAAATTCAAGATACGATACGGCCGAGATACTTTCATAAAATATTAAATTTAAACTAGATTAAAACTCGAAATACAAATTATGGACTAAAATTCAAAAACAAAAAAATAGGCTCAAAACGTAGTTCAAACATACAAAGAACAACAATAAGGAACAACAATGAAATTGTCTTCACGTAATAAGGCACAATTATGACAATCATCTTTAGTTTTTTTTTAAGTCAAATAGATATTTAGTTTATTACAAGGTCTTTAGCTTTTTTGATTGTAGAATAATAAATAAAGGTCGAATACAAAGAAATAGATTGTTTTAGACATTAAGGTTTATTTTACATTGTTTCCTATTGTGCTACTAAGGCTATTTTTGTGGGGCTTATGCTTTGTTAGTTTTCATATGTTTTCTTTGTATAAGTTATGCGACCTGAGGCAAGAGGAAGTGACCTAATTGGTGAGACAATATTTGAGGAAGTAACATTCATAGTGTAATTGGTAAAATATTTTCAGCTTTATTTGCATACCATTTACTTTCATACCTTGACAGTTATATTCATGTTTTCTTTGCATCTTTATTTGCCACATCTGTATACATTGAATAACATATTTGATTTGGTTTGATTCTAATTGTCGGGCATTGATATAAGAGTAGTGCTATTGTGCACGACTGATTAATAGCACGACATAAGCACGACACACACAACAAAGGCTTAACTTTGGTTGAAATTAAATTTTAAAGAAAATAAATTTGTGAAACTGAAAAGAGTGACTTGTGGAATACAAGTCGTCTGCATTTCATGACAACAGTTGTCGTGCTATTAAGCATTACTGTTGATATAATTGGTGATAGGAATTTACTTGATCAATACTATCTCGAAGTGAGTATGGTTTGTGTCGTGGCAAGTAATAGGACAAGTTTTCTAATTATTATTGTGCTTTTCTTGTATCTAATGATATTTTGATTTAAATGTTGGATCCTGATACTTTTCATCCATATTAGCTAATAGTTGGTTGCATCTCTGTGTTGTATTAGCATGTTAGGTGGTGTATTGGTGTATTGCTTGCTAGTCATATTAATGTGTTGTAGTTTTATTTTTAAGGTTAAGAGTGCTAAAATCGTATATAAAAGCTTTTGCTAAAACTCTGTTGTTTGATTGCTGAAATATGAGGTTCATAGTACAACCACAAGTTTTTTTTTTTGTTTTTTTGTAATACTTTTTAAGTCTGTTAACTATTTACAGACTTAAAAAGTTACTTTCTTAAGTCGGCTTAAAATCAGACTTATCAACACAAAACTTCTTATGTCGGCTACTATAAGACGGACGCGGAACGGACTTAACAAATCTATTTTTACCCGACTTAAAAAGCAGTTTTTGCAATAGGGAATCATCAATACCAGAGTTCTCAAAATAACAAAACGATACAAAACATATAATGAAAACCAACATTAATATAAATATTAGTAATATTGATAACAATGAAAGTGACAATTAGTCAATTACATATATGATATATCCCATAAAGAGAACAATATTGCTTAGTCCATTACATATATATCTAAAAACTAATCGAAAGATCATGTATCAGGCGAGTATCAATTTTCCACTGTCTATCACTCGTGTATCCTCGATGTATCTGAAAATTATTTCTTTTAAAAAACAAAATTTAACCATCAAATACTCTTCTGATACGTATCGAGGCATATCAGTGCAGGATACATATCGGATGCGGTACATCATGCATTTTGAAGTATCTGTGCTTCATAGAAATCCATTACGTTTCAACACCAAGGGCAATGATCCGACAGTGGTGACACCCAACTAGAAGAATTCAATTCACCCACTCCTCTGACATAATGATCTACAAGAGAAGTTTTCTTATCAAGAGATGCCATATCAACCAAAACGGTCTAATGATAATACGACCAAAATTGTCTATGCTCCTCCTGATCATTCATTTCTTGATGACATCATCATTCATTCTTCACTCTCTACTTCACAAACTTCTCATTCACTGCATCATGTTTCACATACTTCTCTTCCTTCTCATTCATCTGAACAACCTATAAAACACGAGTCCTTGCATTTATCTGAATCTCAATATCAACATCATTCGGACAATCCTATTCCTCTTAAAAGATCAAATAGAGTGCATCAAAAACCAGCTTACTTACAAGATTATCACTGCAATCTTGTTAATAAAATCCAAAGTTCAACTGGTATACCAGATGCATCATCTTCTGCACAATGTAAGTATCATATATCCTCATTTATGTCTTATCATAATCTCTCTTCAGCACACAAACACTCCACTCTAAATATCTCTCCATTATCCTATATGAGGAAACAATGTCTAATGAGAATTGAAGAATAACTGTCAACTCTGAGTTGTCTTCTCTGATGAAGAATAACACATGGAGTCTAACACAACTTCCCCCTCACAAAAAGGCTATTGGTTGTAAATGGATCTTTAAACTCAAATTACATGCCGATGGCAGTATTGAGAGATACAAAGCTAAGTTAGTGACCAAAGGCTTCACTTAAACAGAAAGTCTTGACTATATGGATACTTTTAGTCATGTAGTAAAGATGACCACCATCAGAGTTCTACTAGCATGCAGCATCTCGAAATTGGCCACTTTTTCCAACTTGATGATAACACAACCTTTCTTCATGGTGATCATAATGAAGCGGTGTATATGTTGATGGTCATAACTGAAATCTTTATTTCTCCAGGCTATGTGTAATCAAAAGCTGATTACTCTCTATTCAGTAAGAAAAGCAACACAAGCTTCACTGTCATCCTAGTACATGTTGATGGTCTGGTCTTAGGAACTGGATCTGCTGAGATAAAGAATATTTACTCCTTGTTAAATACCAAGTTCAGTATAGAAGACTTAGAGGCACTCAAATATTTTCTAGGATTTGAGGTAGCCAGATCTAAAAGTGGCATATCACTATGTCAAAGAAAATAAGCACAAGATCCGATACAAGATGGAGGTTTACTTGCTGCTATGCATTCAGCGATCATGACAGTGATAAAAGACTTAGAATTTGTGAATAAGAATTTCATCACCCGAGAGTCCATCAAATAGGGGAAGTTATGTTGAGTGTACAACGTAAACTTGGATAACCGTATAGTGGTAACTTTTATGGCATCATCTATCGTCTACATAACATTGATAAAGGTATTGTGCCTATAACGGATCATATCAAGTCTTTTACCAAGTGTTGTTATGACACAAATAACACAGCTACATGATTTATTACGACCATCTATCTTCTTCCCGTGAATTAGGTCCCTTCGGAGATCAACATTGTTATAATAGCCAATATAACACAGGGAATTATTTTTTTGAAAGATATGTAACATTGGGAATTGTTGAGACAAAGCATCTTCCTAATCTAGATATTCTGCCAAATGAGGACATTGGTAAACCGTTTCTAATTTCGTAAACTTTCCCATTCGAGAAACAATCTGAATTCTAATATAACCTAGATCCCAACAGAAAAATGTATCTATGTTATAGTGAACAAAGTTGAATTAACCCTTGTATTATATTCCTTCTTAATGTCAATTTTGGCTTATTAAAAAAACAAGGCATGGTATATGGTGTCATGTGATCATCTAGTTCACAAATCCATTTAATTGTTGTGGTTGCAATAATTCATCAATCAATTTTTCTTTAATTAATACTCGTATATAATTCACCATGTTTTATTCAAAATATCCAAGATCGATATCGATTAAATCATTTTGATTGTATTGTTTTTCAAATTCTAGCTTTATAATGTGTTAAATATTCTTCAAACTTTATCAACACAAATGTTGTTTTTGATTTTCTTTGAACCGCTAAAACTTTATAAATAATTCACTCCTGCTCAAGAGGAGAGGATAGGAGAAAAATGCTACAACAGCAAGAAACGCCAAGACCAAACAAAACAAACTGTGAGAGATAAACTCTTAACAATGGAGCCGCCAAGATAAACAAAAACCTTTATGAGGTCGACATTTCCATCAATCTCCTTGACACTATTATTTTCCATCAACCTCCTTGACACTATTATTGAATATTCTATAATTTCGATCCTTCCAAATCTTCCAATGAACAGCATGTCAAATTATCCACATACAAACCAACCTCCTTGTTCCATTGCTGGGTATTGGAGATCTCCTATATATCTTGAGGCATAGAGTTTTGAGCAGTAACTTGAGAAGAAATAGTTTTTAAAGGAAATGAGTAAACTCGTCAAGAAGGCCGGGATTGCTTTGGAAAAGTGTAGTAACCTGAAGAAGTTCAATTAAGACAAATCAAGCATCAATATAAATATGTTTGGTTCATCTCATCAATAACCTTATGCAATTAGGCGGTTCGAGATTTCCGCCATTTGCCCTTACTTTTGATCAAGCAATTTTAGTCTCCAGATTGTGACTATGCACAATTTGAAACGAGACTAAAATTAAACAAATTACAGTGACCAAGATAGGTAAACATATTGAGGCGCCCAAATGATCATTCGAAAAAATTAAGAAGCCAAAATTGAACAATAACAATATTTGAAGACTAAAAGTAAAATTAATAAATTAATTTAAAGGAATGTGACTACAAGAACATCATTCACAAGCATGAATTCAACACATATACACCTTTTGGCAGACCTTGGTGATCAACACTTTCAAATTGATCAATTAGATTCAAATACTTGTAGGATCTTCCTTCCAATTTAGCGTGACATTGTTCCTCCTCCGATGGAAGCTTGATTTCATATCCATCAGGCAGGAAATAGTTTAATCTTGATATTAGATCTTTATGCCCTTCAAATATTTCCATCATTATTTTAACAAGATTTGGAGCATCAATTCTACAAAATGCAACAAATAGATAGACAAATTAATTTCAACCAACAAAAATTAATAGAATCCATTTCATTATTTAAAAATAAAAACCCATTACACAATATAAAACAAAATAGAGGTAAAAAAATGATCAAACCTTTGTGTCTTGTAATCCTTCAAGACATTCAGAAAGTTATCATACTTATCCTTATCATTAACTTGAATAAATCTGCGCTTAACTTTATTGACAAAATCTTTGGCATTTTTAGCTTCACAATGTTCCTGAGACTGTTCCTCCTCCGATGGAAGCTTGATTTCATATCCATCAGGCAGGAAGTAATTTAATCTTAACATTAAATCTTTATGCCCTTCAAATATTTCCTTCATTATTATAACAAGATTTGCAGCATCAATTCTACAAAATGCACCAAGTGGACAGACACATTAATTATAAACAACAAAAATTAATAGAATCCATTTCATTCTTTAAAATAAAAATCCATTTCACAATATAATAAAAAAATAGTGGTCACAAATGATCAAACCTTTGTGTCTTGTAATCCTTCAAGACATTCAGAAAGTTATCATACTTATCCCTCTGATTAACTTGAATAAATCTACACTTAACATCATTGACAAATTCTCTGGCATTTTTAGCTTCAAAATGTTCCAGAGATTGTTCCTCCTCCGATGGTAGCTTGATTTCAAATCCATCAGGCATGAAGTAGTTCAATCTTGATAAAAGATCTCTATGCCCTTCAAATAATCCCGTCATAAATTTACCGAGATTTGCAGCATCGATCCTAAAAAATATACCAAAAAGATAGTAAAATTAGTTACAATCAACAATATTTAATAAAATCCATCTAACATTACAATAAAAAAAAATAGTGGTCACACATGATCAAACCTTTGTTTCTTGTAATCCACCAAGACTTTCAGAAAGTCATCATACTTATCCTTCCTGTTATCTTGAATAAATCTATGCTTAACTGCATTGACAAATTCTTTGGCCTTTTTGACTTCACAATGTTCCAGATTCATTATCTCAGATTGCCCTAGGCTTGACCTTCAATATAAAAAAAAAACAAGAAAATGTTAGGAAATATTTATTTGAAAATTTGAGCACATCGCCAACACTGGAAAATCAAAGCCCCAGATAAATTAGAAAACCTAATTTCAAAAATATATAGAACAGAAAGCTTATTTCACCATAGCAAAAAAATCCATAAAACAACCCAATTGGAAATCTAATTGCTTGATTATATATGAATAAAAGAAAAAACACGAAGGAGTTTAGATGAACAGTACTTAGAAGAATTCAGATGAACACAAAGGGAAAACACAAAATGAAGAAAAGAAAGAAGAGATCGAGAAAGAACAAAAAGGGATGGGAAAGAGAGAGTACACAAAGGTCACTTATATACATAAATATGTCGGTCGTAAAGTTTAGGGCTTTCTTCCATATAATGCGCACAGGCAAGTTTAGTGTTACACTTGGGCGCGTTAATTAAATTTTTAACGAGGCTAAATTGAAAACCATGAAGCGCTAATCTATTGGGTTCAAATTAATCTTTGACAAATAAAACTGTTTTTAGTCCCATACCAAACCAACTTTGTCTCTAATCATTTAACTTAGGCTAAACTACACTTTTTGACCCCTAAGTTTCAAATTGTTGTGATTTTGGCCCCCTATTAAAAATAATGGCAAAAGTGACCCCTCATGTTTAGGGAAATATGCTCTTTTGACCCCCCAACATAAGGGAAATATGTTTTTTGACCCCTTATCTTTACAAAAAGTT
>Ga0228711_1009121_pt1 | contig 13602 bp, 6 predicted proteins | sample MedpolnodulmetaG_2_FD_177996 | JGI IMG/M metagenome (GOLD analysis project Ga0228711, IMG submission 177996) | Root nodule microbial communities from Medicago polymorpha collected in Santa Monica, California, United States - brown nodules | ecosystem: Host-associated > Plants > Roots > Nodule...
GAATCAACCCTCAAACCCTAGTGTTTGTTGCCAAAGAGACAAACTCTATACAAACCCTAGTTTTGTTGTTGCCTTTCTAAACCCTTGTTTCAGCCCCCTCTATCTCAAGGTTTACTCTGATACAAAGTCTATATTTATAGTAAAAGAATCCTCAATAAAACTGGAACAAATCTAGGCCCGAAAATACGTTTCTGTTTTATTTCCTACTGTTAAAATCGGTCACCGCGCTGTCAAATTCGGCCACCAATTTTATTCGAACCAAAGGCCAAAAAACAGAGTGCAAAATCGGCCACCATGCCCTGAAAATCGGCCATCGATTTTCTGCTTCAAGAATTCCAATTTTGAGCCACTTTCACAACAAGTGGTTGTATAATATAGTGCCCGTGATTAAAAAATATGGTCAAGTCAAGGTTTGTATCGACTATTGCAATATGAATTTGGTTACTTCAATGGACGAGTATTCAAGAAAATTTGATCCACACTTGATGTCTCAAATCAAAGCTAAAGTAGATACACTTCTCAAGGCAATATTAATTTGAACTATGTTGAGTGGTTGCCCAATACAATGCTTGTGATTATGAAATATGGTCACGTCAAGGTTTGTATTGACTATTGCGACCAGAATTTTGTGACTCCAAAGGAATCGACTAGTGGGGATCCACAATTGATGTCTCAAATCAAATCCGAAGTAGAGATGCTTTAAGGCAAACTTATTTTGAACGACTATATATGATGAGTGGTTGTCCAATATAGTGCTCGTGGTTAAGAAATATGGTTAAGTCAAGGTTTGTATCGACCATTTCAACCTGAATTTGGCCACTCTAGAGGACAAGTATGGAATGCTAGTGGCAGTAGGCTAGCCATGCAGTTCTCACATTCATGGAGCAAAAATAGTTACTATCAATCATCTATTTATATGAGTGAATTGCCATGTCATTAAAACTCAAGAATGATATTAGTCCATCACTCGACTGACTTTCAAGTTCAACAACATACTCAAATCATTGCCATTAGGCATGGCAATGGGGCGGAGACATGTTTTACCTTCCTCGTCCCCATACTCGATTCTCATATACTTACCCAACAGGGATGAGAAATTGAATCTCATTCTCGTCCCTGACGGGTTCAGGTATCCCCGCCTCATCCCCGTCCCCGCATTACATAATTTTTTAATAAAAAATATAAGTTCTTTTGCAACTCCAAGAGCAATGTTGTAATGCATTATCCAACAATATATTCACTTTAACATTTGTTAGACCGAATGATTTAGTTGCTCCTTTAAATATCAATGATAGTTTTTATAACATGACATATCAACATAAAATAATTTTTTACATTCGGGACGAGTTTGAGTATGAGTTTGGGGTGAGTACCTATATACATGTTATCCGTCTCATACTCGTGTTTTAAAATCAGAGAAAAACTCAAATCCATATCCAAACCTAGTCAAAACAGAAAAAAAAATCCATCAAATTGGATTTGGTTCGAACAGATAACTATGGATATGAGTTTTGTTGTCATGCCTAATTGATTGCCATATGTACCAAGTCACTTTGTTACTCCTAATAATTTCTTTTTCATTTTCAAATATTGGGTATCTAGTCCGTAATTTCTTTTTTATTGATAGCATTATGTATTTATTTTATTAACAAATCAATTCCGTTTACCATATTTCTGTTGTTTAAGGCACATGCATTAGAAATTCAATCTGCAAAGTGTTGGTGACAAATGAAATAGATGACTGATAGTAACAGCAGTACTTTTTTGTTTTTGACCGTGGTATATCTTTTTCTCCCACGAAGTTGACAGTACCATTCGTACTTAGTATCACCATCAAACCAACATTGAATTATGAATGGAGAATTAAGAAGAGGAAGAGGAAGCAAAATGGAAAATAATAAACCGACCATGTAGTACTTTTTTGTTATGAAAAATATATCCGTACAACCGTTTTATGACAATTTTCTCTCTCATACTTATATTATATTCTTATTTTGGACCAATGAAAAAAGAGAAAATAAAAGTTATCATCAAAAGTTGTCACAAATGGTTGTACATATATCAATACTTTTTTATATATATAACACGTTATACTTCTTAATTTATACCTACGGTTCAGAGTTTTGCTCATTAATCAAGCCAAAGCAATAGTTTCTTTTAAATGCATCAAATATAGTACGGATGGCTTTTTAAATTACGTAATTGTTCACCTAACTTCAGCCAAATTAGAAAAACGTGAAGAATATGATTCTATCAATATACAACAACATTAATTTCACACCAATTGCGATTAGAACAGATAATTAACATTCCGCTCACATTTGTTGTGACTTGAGTTCAATCTAAAATTCTGCAGTTGGAAGATTATACATAATGTAATTCTATTGTAAATTCTCAATGATGTTGGTAGTTCATTCTAACCTTGAAGATTACATTTTTTTTTGAGAGAATCTTGAAGGTTACATAGCGATGTGCCTTACCTAGTCAAAAAATTTATTTACATATAAAAAAAATAATGTTTAGTATAACAACTTAGCTAACAAACATTTTTTATGAGAATGTCTTGATCAATACTTAGCTAGTTAGCTTACCAACATTTGAGACGAGTGGAATTTAATCCCTAGTGATATGAGAAGCTTGAGCGGTCTATACAATGTTTTTTTAGTTAATTTAACATGTTTCTAATAAAATTTGAGGATTCTTGTAATTTTTTATTTTAGGATATCTCAAAAAAATTTAGGTCAACTAGTTTAAGTTAAGAGTTTGAAGAGCTTGGAGGAGTTAAAGGATCAACGTGACTCCAAGTTTTAAATTTTGGTTGGAAGAAGTATCCATATGTGTCCACATTTAATACACACGTGTTTACATTCGATATTTGACAATTAGTGACGGATCCAACAATATCAATCGGTTCTTTAAATTTTTTCTTTTTTGAATTTATCATTTATATTACATTATGTTTACACATGTCCCTCTTATACACTTGTCTTATGTGGGAACCATAACTTATTCCACAACTAGAGATCAACAACATGGTGTTCATTTACGGGGCCTAATACTAGAAATAGATTATTCCATGTTTTGGTTTGTGAACTCAAACAACTCCTCTTAGAAAGGAATAAATCTAACATGTCTATTCAAGAGATCTCAATATTAAAATGTCACGTATATACTTTTTTAACATAACTTACTGAAAAATCGATTACAAATAAAATACAACATAAATAACCAATTTAAAAAATAAAATAAAACACTAATCATCTTAGGTTCGATTCGGTGCTAATTTTGGTAGGTTAATGTAATTTTAAAAAAAGAACATAAAACATTACTATGAAAATTGATCAAACATAAAAGATCATTTGCATAATTTTGTCATTTATATATAAGAATGATGTTCCTAGAAAGAAATAATTATCATCATTATGTTTGATAAGTGATAATAATTAGGGATGACAGAAAAATTTGTATCCAATGAGATTTGTCGATAAAATCGGTAATAAACACCAATTAATAATTTAAGTAAATTACTTAAATATCCTTAGTTAAATATAAAAGTCAACATTTCAAATTTAGTAAAAAAAAAATAATCTTCAACAAATTTAGTCTTAAGGAGCTAGAATAGTATTATTATTTTGTTGAATGTGATGAACTTTGTTTTGGTTAGAAATGAAATGTACTAGTATGAATATTATTATGTTTTGATAAAAAGAATGAAATAAATGTAGTGTGCTATTTTTGTTAAATTGAAAGTGAAATGAATGTGATGATCTTTTGTTGTTAAATTCTAGATAATTACAATTTTTTTTCGAAAAGTCTTTTTTAAATATAAAATAAAGTAATGTTATCCATAAATATATGTAAATACTCGTCGATACTTTAAATTCCATGGATTATCCATTTATTGGACACTAGTGTGAATATGTGACATACATAAATATCCATTTAGTAGTCAAACATTTGGACCGACCTTAAGAATGTAAAATTGAAAAGTCTATGTAAATTATATTCTTAATAAAATAAATCATACTTAGAATAATTTTTATTAACTCATATCAAACATGATTATGTTATATTTGTAACTCACTTTTCTAAAAATGTTTATGATAATCTTAAAACAAACATACACACTTATAATTAAATTTTCTTATACTTATAGAATTATTTTATGTATACTTTAACAACAAACACTTTCCTTTACCAAAATTACATTGTTAGCTTCATAATCTCACCAATATACTAATCAAAGCACACACATAAGAAATTCAATCCACATACTATTGGTGACAATTGAAATGTTACTTCTTATAGCAAAATAAATAGATAATCTGACAGCACTATAGTATCTTTTTCTCCCATGAAGTTGACACTTTTTTTCATACTTCATTTTCACCATCAAACTAACACATTGAATTATCAAACAACAAGAATCAAATTGCAAAAAAAAAAAAAAAAAAAAAAAAAAAAAAGAGTAAAATATAAAAAAAAATAAAAAAAACATTAAAAAAACATGAAAAAAATTGTAAGCCTTGAAATGAACCTGGTAGACCAGCTGTGACTGTCGGCGAATAACAAAGCACACCCATAAGCCTCCCTTGTTCTTCTCTCTCTCTCTCTCTAAAAACTCTTCAACTGTGAAACATAAGAGAGAGAAAGTGTGTTTTTTTTGTACTTGGTGCTTGTTTTTTCTCAGCATTGGTAACAAAGATTGATACTTTCAATCTTGTTTATTGTAGTTTCATAGAAAAAACATTAAGGGTCATGCTATGCTATTTTCGTTGCTCAATGTTGAATGAAAATGTGTAAGAGTGAGAGTTTTTTTTGATGGTGTGTTGTTGAAGCAATGTAGGAGAAGGTTTTTGAACTGTTTGAGGTTGAAAGTGAGGATTTTGAGAAGTGGGTAATGGTGTAAGATTGGTTACTGAAATTGGGTTTTGTTTTGTTTGGTGAATTGTGTTGGATTGAGAGTGATGGAATCTAAGATGGATCAGTATGAGATCATGGAACAGATCGGTCGTGGAGCTTTTGGTGCTGCTATTCTTGTTAATCATAAGGCTGAGAAGAAAAAGTAATAGTCAACACTTAATAATTTTTTTGGGTATCAATTTGATTAATGGGTTTTTCTTTGTTTGTTTTTTTATAAGAATTTTGATGTTGTGTAGGTTAATAAGTTTGATGATTTAAGGTTTTTTGTTTTGTTTATGGTTTGTAGATATGTGTTGAAGAAAATCAGGCTTGCTAGACAGACTGAAAGATGCAGAAGATCTGCTCATCAAGAGGTGAGTTTTATTTATTTATTTATTTTTATTTATTTTTAAATTTTGGAATATCCCTTTTTGTTGATTTGATTCATATACTTGGAATCTGCTTTTATTTGTGTGGAGGAGATTTGATTTAACTGTTGTTTGATTGTTTGGAATTTTAGATGGCTCTTATTGCAAGAATCAGGCACCCTTACATTGTGGAATTCAAGGAGGCATGGGTTGAGAAGGTGAGAGACACTTAAGTTTTTGTATTTTTCTTCAACAATTTGTTGCGGTTTCGATGCTGTTGCCGAGACAGCTAAAACCTTAATAGTTGCAATTGCTGATGTGGACTGCAATTTAGAACTATATATTTGTGTTCTTAAATGAAAACGAGTGGATCATGATCGAGTTCACAGTTGTGTTGCGATTCTTGATGTTGCGAAGAATCACTGTCAAATGCAGCCTCGGTTGAGGTGGTGTTGTGGTGGCGGAGACATAAAAAATCTTGATGTCACTGCTCTGATTGTGCTCGCGAGTGTGTTTTGAAAAATACCAGATAGTGATTGTTATCTTTTCAGCTGAGCATATTCTACTTGTGTTGTAGGGTTGCTATGTCTGCATTGTCACTGGATACTGTGAAGGTGGAGACATGTGAGTTTCATGTAAAAGATGATAAATTTTATATGCCAAATTTCTTAATGTTTGGTATACTTTTTCTCCCTACATTCATTAAAGTTGCTTGTTTTTCTCCTCAAATTTCTAACAGGGCTGAACTGATGAAAAAATCAAACGGTGCTTATTTTCCTGAGGAGGTATTCTTTCCCTCCAAATATTAAATTTTCTTGTTTTTCTCCTCAAATTTGTAACACATTTCTTGTAATCACATTTTTTGATAACCTTTCTCTTTATGTAAGTTTTTTTTTCAAACATCTTGATTAATGTTTAATGTATGCAATGGCTCACTCTGGAAGTTGTTTATATTGTTCAGAAACTATGTAAATGGTTCACTCAATTACTGTTGGCAGTAGAATATCTTCATTCAAACTATGTTTTACATCGCGACCTAAAGGTATTATTATAAGAAGTAAAATATATGGGCTACATTTCTTGTCTTCGATTTGAAAGATGGTTTAAGGTCTGATTTGTTGATTCTGCTGACAGTGCTCCAACATCTTTCTTACCAAGGATCAAGATATTCGCCTCGGTGAGTTCATTGTTTAGTTTTTCTTACATCCGATGTAGACATTTAAGTTTCAACTTTTCATCCTAAATTTGTCTGGATTTTTCTGGCATATAGGTGATTTTGGACTTGCTAAGACACTAAAACAAGATGATTTGGCATCTTCGGTATGTATGAACTACATTAATTGTTTCTTTCTTCTTTAAAGTAAAACTATTTCCTTAACCACAAGTTAACAAGTGCATTTCATTTATGTACAAGTACACAGTTACAAGATGTGGAATGAGTAGTAATTGTTATAAATGTTTCTATGCAGGTGGTAGGAACTCCGAATTACATGTGTCCTGAACTGCTTGCAGATATTCCGTATGGATTCAAATCTGATATTTGGTCATTAGGTATATATATTTTATAAGAAAGCATCTGATACTTGCAGATTTCGTTTTTGTCCGACTGAGATGAGATTTATTTTGTTTATTCAGGCTGCTGTGTATATGAGATGGCTGCTCATCGTCCTGCCTTTAAAGCGTTTGTAAGTTTCTTCTGACCTTTTTTACATTAAAGGCGATGTATGCTTGCCATGTGATTCTCGACACTGTTTCGTTTTAGATTTTTATGTATGTGGAGATATCTCACCGCGTGTAATTTCTTGTGTTTTTAACAACACGTTGTGAATTATGCTTCAGGATATGGCAGGATTGATAAGCAAGATAAACCGTTCATCTATTGGCCCTTTACCTCCATGTTATTCCCCTTCGTTGTAAGTATCCATCTATCTGCTTTTGTTATTACGATCAATACTGTTTTGTTATTACCCTTTTCGACGAAATCAGACTTATAACAAGATATAGTTGCTAGTTTGCACCCATGCGTTTTCTGTTTTCTGTGTGCGTGCACTTAACGACATTGTTATATGCCACGTTTTGTTGCGCAACTTCATTTATGTTTCCGTTGATTTTGATAATTTTTTCATTGAAACTGTAGATCTGTTTACTTGCTACTTCAATTCTTATTTTCTCTCTGATCAAAATCTTAAGTTGTAGATACCAAAAAAAAAATAATCTTAACTTGTTGACTACTGAACCTACAGGAAAATACTAATAAAAGGCATGTTGAGAAAAAGTCCCGAGCATCGACCAACAGTAAGAATCTCTTGAGAATATATATATTTTTTCCAATATAGAAATGATTTATTTATTAATTATCATTGTTTTTTTTTCTTTTTCTAATCAAGCTCACTATATTTTCTTACAGGCCTCTGAGGTGTTGAAGCACCCTTATTTGCAACCTTACGTCGATCAATACCGTCCATCTTTCGCTCCTCTAACAGCCTTTTCTCCTGAAAAACCGATTTCTTCTGCCACTTATACTAAAAGACATATGGCTGAAAGTCAGAACAGTACTAGTTCAAGTAGTGACAAAGACAGTTTGCTGTCAAATGAGAGAAACATTGAAACAACAGCGCCAAAGTTTGATAACAAAGCCACTGAGATGGATATTGCATTGATCGATGATGATGGCTCTGAGCAAGAGGTGATAAAATCATCTCATACTGAACAGCATTCTAATGTTGAATCTAAACAGCCAAAAACAATTAGAAATATAATGATGGCATTGAAAGAAGGGAAAGGTAGAGAAGCAACTTCTCCGATGAGAGGCAGTCGTCTAAAGGCTGGTGGAGTATCGGCGCAGAAAGTAAATACAGACATATTATCTAAATTGCCTAAACCTACTTTCATTGCTCCGAGTTTGAAGCCTAATTTAGAGTCACCGACTGTTCCACTTGTAAAGGCATCCCCTGATTCTTCAAAACGGATATATGGATCACATCAGTCAAAGCTACAGGTACATTACCTTTTGAAATTGGATTTGATTGATATACATTGTCAGTATTACTCATTTTTTACACTTTCAATTAGTTGTAATCGTCAAATCATAAAAAAGTTAAACTTTAACTAAAACTATCTTTAAAGTCACATACATGAATGATGGTGATTTCTTGATAGTGTAAAAAGTTTTACATAGTACCAGCTATTTTCGAAGATATCCTCATAGCATTAAAATTATTTACTTCTATGTACTGGCAGTTACTGATGACAGAGCCCTCACCAAAAGTTAAACCGAAACATGATATGACTCCACCATCTTCTTCTATCAAACACGTAGAAGGGGATGGAGTTCCTCCTAGGCCAAGACAAAGAACTCCTCCAAGCTTACTTCGGCGGCCTACTTTTCCAGGACGAATGAGGCTGGCAGGGTTTGATGTTCCAAATGCAGCGAATGATAGCGGGAAGCTAGGTCCAAGTAATACAGACCAGGAATCTGAGATGAGCAATTGTCATTTGTTCAATGGCAATGTACCGCGTATTTCTAGACCGATTACTAAAGAACCTCATAAGACTTTTGAAAGAAATTCTAAAGCAATGCAAACAGAGAGCAGTAATTCTGCCTCATCTTCGGTTTCTATTCAGGGATGTGAACTTGCTGATGATGCAACAACTTTTATTGACATGAGGGAACATATACTTCCTGATCATGACAATGTAACAAAAAGTGTCGGTGTAGAATCACGTCCAGACAGTAGTCCGTCGACAACCTGTTCACGTTGTACGATGACTGAAGAAGCGTCAGAGGAAACCTGCGAAGTCACCCTGAATTTTCAGAATACTATTAGTAGTAATGAAAAAGTGAATTCCAATTTAACACTTGATCACCCTGTTGAAAATTCTAAGAAAATGTTTGCTTCCGAAGAAAGTCTTCCGAGAAATCAGACAACTGTATCTACTGCTTCTATGTGTGATGATAGATCAGTTGATACACCTACTGCTCCTATGTGTGATAATAGATATGTTGATACATCTACGGAAGTTGCTGAAGAAATCGAAGGTCTTCGAGATACTTCTAATGAAATGGCTTTAACCAAGTCTCTTAAACATCCACACTCAATTTCTGGAGAAAAGTCTGTTTCTGAAGAAGTTGGTTCGGTAAACAAACTCAATAATAGGTCTGAAACTCTCACTGATGATGACAAATACACGGTGAAGGAGCGATTGTCATTGGTCGCTGAAGCTACTCCTGTAATTACCTCTACTAAAGCATTGAGCCAGAAAGTTTTGCAAGAGAAAGGAACTGTAATGCAGAATCCAGCACAAGAAAGGCCAGATACTAGTCATCTTCCTGCAGCCTTTGATGACGTGATCCATGTTATACGCCATAGTAGTTACCGCGTTGGGAGTGATCAGCCGGTAATGGAATCGGTTGAAATGGGAGTTCAGAATGTCGATGTTGGCAAGTTTATCAATGTTATGAGGGATGACATAGAAATGAGAAACACGAACTCTCAAATGACTCTTAAATCTTCGAATTCCACTGAAGCTGAAACCTTGAAATCTAATATTTCTGATCAGTTGGAAATGAGAAATACAAGCACAAGCACCCCTCCTACACTCAAATCCTCAAGTTTCTCCGATGCTGCGAGCTTGAAATCATCCAGCACTTCTGAAAATCCTCAAGATGTTAGTAACAATGTTTCTTTAGTTTCGGAATCTGATTCATCGGAGCACAGTAAATGCAACACGCCTACAACCAAAGACAAACCACCGGAAAAGGAAATACTCGACGTGAAATCATTCAGGCAGAGAGCAGAAGCACTTGAAGAGCTCTTGGAATTGTCTGCAGAGTTGCTGCAACATAATCGATTGGAGGAACTTCAAGTTGTACTAAAGCCATTTGGAAAAGATAAGGTCTCCCCAAGGGAGACGGCGATTTGGTTAGCAAGGAGTCTTAAGGGAATGATGTCCGAGGAAAATGGAGGACGTTGTTTATCATGAGGTATCTTGATTCTTTACTTGATGAGTTTGTTTTGTATTTGATGTTCAAAGTTTTCTTTTGTAGTTAAAAGCTACCTAAGAGAAAAATGTTTGGCTTTTCCGCTGCTTATTTTCATTGTTGTAATTCTTTCAGTACTTTTTTGACGCTGTAAATAGTGATCATACAAATAATAATACCAACTTATGGTTAATTGTATGGACATTCTGTGCCTTGGAATAGTTGTTAAATATTACAGTAAACATCTAAACTAATCCTAATTAGCCCCTGAAAATGCGAAGTACTAATTTGATCCTCAAAAATCTGAAATATCGGTCAAATTAATACTTTTTTCAGACAATTTTTCGGAACATTTTACTCTCCATTTGATCAACATTTAAATTTTTTGCAGATTACATTAGTAATTTTCATTATTTGGGCATATTTCAGTTTAGTCTATATTTTTGGAAGTGTACATTCAGACTGCATAGCTTGTCGGAAAGTATATTTTTGGATGGTACTAAATTTATGTTTTTTCAAATGTGTACATCTAAACTCATGATGTATGATAGGAAAAGTTGAGCTTATTTTCTAATCATACAGATTACAGAAGCAGAAACCATTCTTTGTTGATACTATAATTTTCACCAAAGCACATGATGAACCTTTCCTACTTTGAGAGAAAGTAATAAATATAAATGGACCTACTTTATTAGTTATTATACAAAATAAGTAAATAACCTAGTTTTTGTCATTGAAAGGGACCCACCTTAAAAATCAGTAGTTCCTACTTCCTACACTTCCACCAAATTTCCATATATGCACATTTTGGTTCTAGGAAGCATCAAAGCTACTCTATCTCATGCAACATTTTACGCGTTTTCTTACTTTATTAATGTGTGGTTTCTATTTCTATCTCCTCATATTCAAATTCATGATATACTTTCTACTTTTGATCACTGCATCACCTTCACCTTCATAACAAATACCTATACCAATACACTGCTTTTGAAAGATATATAAGATTAAAGCACAAACCTTATTTTCAAAATCCAAAGTAGTGAACATGGAGCACCCTCCTACTAGAAATATCCCAACAAGAAGATCTTCTGACATCGGTTTTGTCCGGCGTCTGATGTTGACAGTGGTATCAATCTTTGTCATTTTCATGGCCATCATTGGCATAGCTTGGTTTGTTATGCATCCACACGACCCTAGTTTTGCGGCAACATCACTTTCCGTCTCAAACTTCACTGTATCTGATTCACAGCTTACAGGCACGTTCGAGGTGAGACTGACCATAACAAACCAAAACAAAAAAATCCAATTGATTCTTGATAATTTTGACGTGGAGATACTTTACGGTGAAACCGTGCTCTCGGAAGCTGAGGTGCAACAACCTATACTTTTGGTGAAGATGAGCAACAAGAGTATGAAGGTTGACTTGGTAAAGACGAATTCAGCGAAGTTCTTGCAGAAGGCGGTGCAAGAGAATCTAGTTGAGGAGTGGAACAAAGGGGTGGTGAATTTTGATGTGAAGATGGTTGTTAGAGTTGGATTTGAAGCTGGAATATGGCCAAGCAAGGAAAAGACATTGTGTGTTTCTTGTGGGGACTTAGATGTGGAATTTTATTCTACAAAAGACACTGGAAAACTATTGGGTATTGGGAAGAACTGCAACGTAGTTGAAGCCAAACCATAGTTAGTTATTGAAGATTGCTTAATTATAAGTGGAATATTAGCATAATTTAACAGTCTTTAGTTTTTACACACCACTCTTTAGTTAAATAAAATGTATGTGATATTGTTGGTTAAGTCTCACATAGATTAAAAATGGAGAAAATGCGGGATATACTAGAGACACGACGCATATACCTAATGTCTTAATGTTATAGATAAATACGAGGTCTCTTATGAGACCTATATGTTTAGCGCATTGTCTCTCCGCAGATGCTGCAACAAAGATCCTTCAAATAATATAGATTTTACTTTTTCTTTGATTGAATTAACATAAATTTTACTTTAATATTTAAGAGTGTGTAAATATCATGTTTTTTATGTGAAGTCATTTTTGGTGGGGTGTTAGAATATAATGTGTTGACTAGGGAGCATGTGCTCATATTTTTGTTGCTTGTAACTTTGTTACGTGAGTTTAAGTTAAATTGGATCCTCAGGGACCATGTTAAATAATGAGAAAATAAAATATTTATGAACTACTCACGTGCATCTTCGCGGTTTATATTAAAGTTGTATTTGAATCACACATCGTCAAGATTCTTGCATCGCGCAATGCATATGTATTTGGACACGGTCGTCTTATAAACTACTTTTGCGAGTGAGATACAAACCTATTTAATATCGTATAAGATTTTGTATGACAGTGAGAATTAGACCCATAATCATTGTTGCTTTTATCCCCCACTCAACCAACCAACAAATTTCTGTTATGCCGTTCTACTAGATCTGAAACATCATTGTAACAGAAAAGTAGTTAAGTGGTTTCTAACTGTAATAATCCCAGTAACTGTTATAAACATAAATTAAAATGAAAATTTCCATTTAAACTTGTGGAAAAAACTGAATTTCTTTTTTTCATTTCAGCAAAACCTAATGCTTTTAAAAGGCATTATTCACTTCACATTATCTTCATACTCAGTTGTTTAATCTTGAAACAACTTCTTTCAATTCTGTTATATCTTCAAGATTGATTAAAAGAAAAAGAGACTTGCTATTATTTACAAACCCGAACTTTGACGAAACACAAGAATAATCCCGTTTCTTTGTTCGATAAATAGCTTTTCTGCCAAATGTGGAAAATACGAGTTTTGTCTCAGAAACTTCCAAGCACTGATCTTCATCTGATTTTTTCTTTCTATAAGGATTGGTGAATATCACATCCTGCTCCATGCTTCTTTTCCTCTTGAACACAGTGGATTCCAATTTGTCTACTAAGATTGAAATTCTCAAAACTCTCCAACTGAGCTGCAGTACAACTGAGGTGCAAAGCATATGAATACTCACTGCCCTTTCGAACAACCAACGGATTCTGCAGTGCGAGCGACCTGTAGACTTGCCGCATGATGACTAAAGATGGTTTCCTGACAATGCATAGTTTTGGTTAGAGAAAAGTTGTGTAAATTACCGACAAATGTTCAATTTTATGAGAGCAATTGTTGTTAAAAAGTGAGGATAGGGAGATACAAGGTTGATATTACAAACATAACTTCCTCATGTTTATTTCAACTCTTGAAATTGTCATACACACCATTATGCAGAAAACAAACATACATTGTAACATATTACAGTTCTAAACCAAAACTATAACTTTTATGTTAATAGCAATTCATTTCTCTTCTTGATGTATAATCCACT
>Ga0228711_1009123_pt1 | contig 13601 bp, 17 predicted proteins | sample MedpolnodulmetaG_2_FD_177996 | JGI IMG/M metagenome (GOLD analysis project Ga0228711, IMG submission 177996) | Root nodule microbial communities from Medicago polymorpha collected in Santa Monica, California, United States - brown nodules | ecosystem: Host-associated > Plants > Roots > Nodule...
TAAGGACTTTATTAACATTACTATAAATATAATAAAGATTGCCATATATTTATTCAATAATAAAAGTCATGATACATAAGATAAGTTCAACATAAACTATTGGCCTCTAGGGCTTACACCAACACGATGGACATTGTGGATTTCGGGCTATAGTTGAGTTCATGGGATTGACCGAAGAAAGTAATATCATGATTCGTAGACATCTTATTCAAGAGTTGAAAGGTCAAAGAGATGATTATGTGGGAGTATATGCGGGTGAGTATCGTTATAACTACATTTTAAATGGCTTACATCCTCCCACAAATAGTGGTGGTATTGCACATGTTGATAAGTGGTTGATGTTTCCGGACATGGGACATATTGTTGCTAATTATTAAAATAGGTGCTAAGCAAAAAACTCCTAGCATGTGCCTTGACTTAATTCCGTATCATTTTGTGCTACTTTTTTTGAAGGATGGTTGTCCACTACCTCCATCATCAACAGAGTGGAAGAATTACAAGAATGAAGAGGCAATGACTTGGGAAGATGAGTATTTGGATCAACATCTTTTGTTCCGAGATCTCATGATTATTGAAAAGGGTGAGAAACCGCCTCAACCAAAAAGGGAGTCAAACGAAGCAGAACCTATTTTGTGCGACACTCCCGAAAAAGCAAAGCAACAATTTGAAGTTATTGCAGAAGATGAAGAATATTTTATTTCACTTGATCTTCCCCAATCACTTGGTGATTAATGAGTGATTATTTGTCGGTGTTAGTCATTTTTTTGGGTAGAAATTACACCGACATATATTTTGGGATCGAAATTGTATTGCTAATTGTTTGTGGCCAATATATAACTAACATTATGTAATTTATATAAATATATGATAATATGACTTTTATGTGGTGAAACTAATGCATACTTATTTATTCCTTATTAATGTTTAGGCATTTTATATACATTTTTATTGATTATTACGTTTTGTTTAATTCCATCGTAATGTATGATTTTTTTCATAAAGCTTTTGTGAAGTGAAACATGTCTGAGGTTGCAAAAATTGAAGGCCGTGTTTAGTACTCTTCTTTCAAAAAGACAATTAAGGTTATGATAACGCCGACCGACTCACTAGATGATTTGAAGGCACAACTTAACACATATTTTGAGCATCTTGGTGAAAATTAATATACACGTCACTCACCTGCTCAAATGCCTTGCATAGACCTAGGAGAAGATAAAGATGAACACGCGTGGAAAACGGCGCGCTATATGCCTTGGCTTATTCGTGACGATAGCGACGTCAGATTTATGTTTAGGAATATGGTGGAAGATAATATATTATATATGTGTGTTCGTTCCATTTGCAAGTGCGTAGAATGTCAGTAGAGATATAATTTAATGCTATGTAATGTGTTGTTTAATTATGAACACTCTTTAATGTTTTGATGAGTTTCAAACATTCATGTAATTTTAATGAAATGTTGGATTGATTTAATTAGGGGCAACTGTAAAAGATAATGTATTTTTATTGTTTATGGCTGAGTATAAATGTTGTATGAGTTATATTGCCTTTGGAAATGCTCTGGTTGAATTACTGGTAACTGGCCGAAAAATGGTTTGGTTCAATTATGCAGAACCCACTGTCTGCATAATTGTTTTCCTCGGCAGTTAACTGCAATTGCCGATGGAACCGGCGGCAGTTAACTACCGAGGAATTTCGGTAGTTAACTGCCGAGGAATAGTGAAATCGACGATAGTTAACTACCGAAAGATATTTTCGTCTTTTAATGATGTATTTCAGCCTTATCAAATGCGTGAACAACAAATTTCAAAACGTTCAGAGAAGGTGGGAGGAGGCTGACCCAATTTTATTTTTTTTTAATAAAATTAAGTGATATGGTCTTTAGATTTGAAATTGTTTTTTACATTCAATAGACAAAATTTTGGACACACTGCTGTTTGCACCATGGTTTTTGGCATACCCCCGTCCCAGTGTGGAGCCACTCATGGAGTAGGTTGGGTCACGGCCCACCCATTAATAGGTGTGTGTATATACACACACACATATTTTAGAGTATGGCGTTTTTAATAGGTACATATGGTCTTTTAAAGGATAAAAAGGTAATTTATTTTTTAAAAGACAATTAATTAATTTCCTTTTTTTGGGAGGTTAATACTTCAAGCTTAACAAAATTTGTTTTTGCACCCATTTCATCCTTTTAAAAGACCGTTGATGCTTGTTAAATTGTATTTTATTATTATAACAGGAAAATATGTTCGCGCGTATAAATGATTAAATTAAAGGGGTCGTCAGCTTTCGCGTGTACGACTCCGAATTTTGAATTTGTAATCTATTCGACCGCTTTCGCGCGTACGTCTTACAACTTCAAAACTCCGTTTGAAAAATAATCAATTTACGCGCGAAAAGTTCTTTTTAGTAGAAATTTTAATTTAAAGGTACCGTCGACTTTCGTGCGTCCGTTACCGTATTTTAAACACACAGACGCCAACTTTCGCGTGTATGGCTACGAGTTTAAAATAGCGTTTTTTAAAATTAGTAGTTTCTAAATTAATTAAAAAGAACGATGTCGCAAAATTTTAAAATTAATTCCTGAATCATCTACAGATAGATGCATTGAATCATCTATAGATAGATGCATGTTTCACTCTTTCGATATGAATCTAGTATTGCGTTGTTCCAGCGTTCACGGTAAACATTCATCGTTAAAAATCAGAATTTTCAAGCTTAAAAATAATTCCTGTTACAATTACTAATTATACAAATTAACAGAGCACCATTGGTACGACATTCATCACATTCCGGACATTATAAAAATCTACTCAGACATAATTAAATTATACATAAAACTTAACATTGATGAACTCATATTTAAAAAAAAAAAAAATTAAAAAGAATGAAACCTGCAATTTCTAGAAACTTTAATTGAGTATAATTCCATTGCAATTTTCTGGGAGTGCACCGTAATGAACAAACAGCAGCAGATTAAATAGGAATGGAAAGAACAATAATTCACACGCAGTAAACAACACAATGAAATGGACCGCAGCAACAGTAAGAAATAATACAGTAGCGTAGCACACAGTATGGGAATGAAACAAAATCAGCACAAATAATTGTGTTGAAGGACACCAACAGTAGCGCACACAACATCCAGCAATTAAGTAATGAATTGAGTTTTTGAATTAAGGTAATGGCAGCAAATAGGTTAATAGCAGTACGAAGGGAAATTATATGAAATAATAGTAATATATTGATTGAAATCAGCCACATAAGTATGAAAGCTGACAGTTGAAATTACAAAAATAAGCACTTAAAACTCAGAAAATAATCTGTATCTAATTCACTTAAGTTCTCTCTAAAAAGCTTGGTGTCCTTCAACTGAGTTCATAAGGTCTATTTATAGGCAAAAATCTCCTCTGAAGTGCTTCTGATCATGTCTAAGGTAGTGGAGAAAATGCAGGAAGTAGACAAACTGCTTCTGAAAAGTGGGAAGGAAAAATTCAACCCAACCCCATGACGGGTGTCACAGGGGTTGACAGTCTGCCGTCATGGGTCGTGACAGTCTCCCGGTCATGGGTCATGACGGGCGTCATGTCTGGCATTGACTTTCTGATGACTTTGAGCTTTCTTCCTTTTTTTTAACCTCTTTTTTCCCCTTTTTCATCGTATTTTATCATTTTGATTCGCGACGACCTTTAACAGACAAATACCTGAAATAGACACACAATCCCAACATAACATTGCAAAGATCTATAAAATCGAGATAAAAAAATGTGTAAGTCAAGCTAAAATAATATTGCATTTTACGTGTTATCAACTTTGCAAACTTGTTATTTTTTCCACTCATGTTTCTAGATTTTTTTTTATTGGAGAAAGATTATCAATTGTGACAAAAAATGATTCCTTAGAATTGAAGAAATTTTCCACTCAAGGTAGGCTTGTTCTTTTTTAAACAAGTCGAAAATTAAAACACAAGTATATATCCTTGTTTTGTCAAAAAAAGTATATATCCTTGTTGTAGTTGGGAACAAGCAGCGTTAAACAAAAAACAATGTTTCCAACCAAAAATACAACAAAAAGTAAATTACAGTAATGCCCATCACTAAAATAGTGTTTATTATAGATGTGTGATGGAGTCTACTTCTACTATACTATCTATCAAAAGAATATATAAACAATTTTTCCATGTTGCCCATCAGTAAGGACATTTTGGTAATCTCCTTTAACAATTGCATTTACAAGCTACCCATTTTTTTCATGCTGTCAGAGGCGTGTGAGAACTTTCCCTCCTTCCCATCATATTACCTATTTCCAACACTAAAATACAATTTTCTAATTTTTTCTATCATATCTTTCATTTTCTTAAATTCTCAAACTTCATACCCAATTTCATCTGCATCTGTTCTTGAGGTTAGGTTCTTTCTTATCTTTTTCGACGTCATTTTCATTCATACACTACTACTGTCATGTTTGTATTTGCATCAAAATCTTTATTTTTCCAAAACACTTTATTTTTCACTATTTCAACATGTCAACGAACAAGTTATCATGTTCTTATTTGTTCGCTTGCTTGAAAATTCCATTTTTTTCTTCGTTAACAGTCTTTAACTTGCATGTTTGCATATAGTTCAAGATCTTTTTAATTTTATTTAATTTAATTTTTAAGAATAGCCATTCTTTTTCACTGTTTCAACATGTCAATACTTTGAATAATGTTGCTATTTGTTTACTGACTAAAAAAAATTCCATTTTTTTTTTCATTTCTACACAATAGCTTGCATGTTTGCATTTACTTCAAGATCCTGTAATTTTTGTTGTTTTAAAAATCCTTTCTTTTCACTCTCTGAACATGTCAATACTTTTAATGAAGTTCTTAGTTGCTTAGTCAGGTAACAAATCATTTGTTTTCTTTATATTTCTGTTTTCTATAGTGTTAACAACTTAGGTTTATTTTTCAGTAGTAACCTGAATGTGTAAAGTAACATGTTTTTAAATGAGGTTATTTTTGGTTATTTTTTTTAGATTATTTGTATCATGATGTTACATTTATGTGAATTGTTACCCAGTTTTATATTAAGAACATGTAATGAATCAATTTTCTTGCTAATAGTTGTTTTTTATATTAACATGTAACTCTTGCTCAATAAATACATCCTGATTTGTATGATTTAAAATGTCAAGGGATCTCACAAAGGATAAGGAACTTCGGAGGGTCATTAATTCATGGATTGTTACTGGTAGTTATGAAAGCTCACATCTTGAGCTATATGTTGTCGATGCCAAGGTTATATTTTTATTGATTCTAATGGTCTGATAACATATTATTGTTTTTTATATCAATTTATATATAACGTAATATAACATGTTGACTTGATTTCAAGGTGATTGTGTTCATGTTATCACTTGATTCAGAGAACTGGAGAATCGACAAACTCTCATTGAATAGCCAAATCTCTATAACAATTAAGGTTGGGTAAGTTCAATGTCATATATTATCATTGCACATTATTTATCAAAATATCATCTAAACAAAATATCAATTTAACATTTTCATTCCTCATTTTATATATAGGATTCAGACCATTAATTGTTTACAATCACTAAGTCAGAATTTTAGCCAAACTTATGCTTTTTCACAAGTTACTTTAAATGATGACTTTTCTAATATGAGTCAGGTTAAGAGAATTGCAGACTTTAAAGATATTGTGAAGGTTAGATTCTTTTACTGTGTTGTGTTATAGATTACACATATTGATTACTATTTTGATCTTCAACTATTAATCTTTCGCCTTTTCCTTTCTTTTGCTAGGATACATATTGCCTTATTGTTGGAACAACCAGAAAATTCAATCCTAACCATTTTGGTTGGTACTATGAGAGTTGCACTAAATGTACAAAGGCTTCAAAGTCTAATAGTGGAAGCTATAAATTCCAATGTGGTGAAGAGTATGTTGTTACGTTGACTAGGCAAGTCATTGAACCTGTTGTTTCAACTTATTTTTATGACATGATCAATATTTTCACCAATATTTTGTTTATGTGAAATTACTATTAGATACAAAGTTGTTGTTCAAGTGGACCATGAAGGTGCTAAATCTGATTTTGTTTTCTGGGATAATGAATGTCTTACTATAATTGGAATGTTTCAAGAGAAAGAGACACTACTACAGACAAAGAAAACTTGGCAGAATCTGAAGCAGTTGATGCAGTGCTACTAAGGGAGGCAACCATGTGAGTAATAGGAGGAAGAAGGAATGCAGAATACTCCAACCTGGAGCAAGTCAAAGAGACAAAAGGACACAAGAACGATCTTAAGGAAAAAGAATTTGTGGTTAACAAAAGAACAACAACTGCAGACTCTCCAGGTAAATCTGAGACTTTTGTGTGTTGGAACAAAATATGTTTAACATTGCCACCTTAAATTTTGATGATAACAATATATTAAAAGTTCAATGGGATATGCTAATATTTATTCAAGTGTGCAGGACAATAGACTAAAATTTATAAGTCTTTAATCAAGACATTGGTTCTGGAATAACAATTGAGAGCAAAGAATTTTTAAAGGAAGCTATGTTGCAAATCAGAGTCTGAAGACAATCAGAGTCTGACTACCAGAGTCTGATATGAAGTCACCCAAAGTTTGAAGACCTTCAGAGTCTGAACCTGAAGTCAGTTATATTTGGTTATTAAGACACAAGTTTGCAGAAGGAATAGAAGCCTGGAGCAATGACTATTTTAGAGGAATTAGAAGGTATTAGATGCTTATCCACTGAAGGAGTTCAGAGAAAGGACAATAGTACAATTGTACAACCACTACTCCACTACTCCACTATTGTCTGCACATAGTACTGCTACAGCTGTGTCTTTGCTGGTTAATTCTCCATACAAGGAATGATTTTCAAATTACCCGTTCATAGGACATTAACCAAATCAAACAACAAATCATTGGTGATTGATCAAGCTTCTACAACGACTCTTTGATGTGTTGGCACTTCTACACCGTCTCTTTCATATCTCAATATAAAGGAATGAAGACTTGAAGATTAATAGAGACTCTACAACATTTAAACTGTGTCAAAACTCTGCTGAAATTGTTGTGCATCAAACACTTCGAATTTCTTAACAACTTTCATATCTTAGAAATTCTAGACTCTCAAGAGTCCAATTTGTTTTGTATTGTACACCACTGATTGTATATCAAGTGTTCAAACCAAACTTATTTATGTGTAATTTGTTTGTTTAGAAGTCTCTTGCATTTGTGCTTGAGAATATGAAATCTCTTGCTTGTGTGCTTGAGCATTTGAAACATGTCTGGTGAAGACTCCACTTCTGGTCAGAACAACAATAACAATGCTGTGCCATATGATTATGGTAATAAGAAAACTAACTCTAGTAAAGTTCCAAAGTTTAATGGAGATCCTGAAGAACTGTGGGAATATTCTTGGTGTTGGTGACTTGGTCCTTGATGAAGAAGGAGCTGCTATTGATAGAAAGAAACATACTCCTGCTCAGAAGAAACTCTACAACAAGCATCACACGGTCAGAGGATCACTTGTTACTGTTATACCTAAAGCAGAGTATATAAAAATGAGTGACAAATCCATTGAAAAGGCAATGTTTGCTTCTCTCTGTGCAAACTATGAAGGTAGTAAGAAAGTTAGAGAAGCAACGACTCTTATGCTTGTTCATCAATATGAGTTGTTCAAGATGAAAGATGATGAAAGTATTGAGCAAATGTACTCAAGATTTTAGACTCTAGTCTCTGGACTTCAAATACTGAAGAAAAGCTATGTAGCTTCTAATCATGTGAGCAAGATACTAAAAAACTTACCTGCTAGATGGAGACCTAAAGTTACTGCTATTGAGGAAGCTAAGGATTTAAACACTTTAAGTGTTGAAGATCTTGTCAGCTCTCTCAAATTTTATGAAATAGGTCTAAATGAACATGAGCCTGCTAAGAAGAATAAATCTATTGCTCTGCCATCTAAAGGGAAGTCATCAAAAGCTCTTAAAGTTATTGAATCTGAAGATGAATCACTTGATGGAGATTCTGATGAAGATCCTACTGGGAAGATGGCTATGCTCTCCAACAAGCTTGAGTATCTGGCAAGGAAGAATAGGAAGTTTATGAGTAAGAGAGGTGGCTACAAAAGCTCCAAGAAAGAAGATCAGAATGGATGCTTCAACTGTAAAAAGCCTGGTCATTTCATTTATGATTGCCCTGATCTTCAGAAGGAGAAATCAAAGGACAAGTCAAAGAAATGAAGTTTTAATTCAAGGAAATTCAAGAAGCAGATTAACAAGAGTTTAATGGCAACCTGAGAAGATTTAGACAGTGAATCTGGGTCTGAAAAGGAAGAAGCTGGAGATGAAGCAAATGTAGCTATGGGGTTAGTAGCTACACTGACATCAGAAGCTAAACCTTACTCAGACTCTGAAGATGAAAATGAGATATGTCTAAGAGCAAAGGAAAAGTAAAAATCATGGCACCTAGACAGCGGTTGCTCAAGACATATGACAGGAGAGAAGTCTATGTTCCTTACCCTCACAATGAAAGAAGGATGAAATGTGAAGTTTGGAGGCAACCAGTCTGAAAAGATCATTGGTACATGAACAATTGGTAACTCCTCTATCTCTATTAATAATGTGTGGTTGGTAGATCGTCTTAAACATAACATTTTGAGTATTAGTCAGTTTTGTGACAATGGTTATGATGTGATGTTTGGTAAGACCAACTACACAGTAATTAACAAGGATGACAACTCCATAGTATTCAAGGGAAAGAGGATAGAGAATGTCTCTAAAATCAACTTCTCTGAATTGGGGTATCAGAAGGTAATTTGCCTTCTATCAGTGAATGATAAGAAATGGGTATGGCAGAGAAGGTTGGGACATGCTAACTAGAGATTAATCTCTAAGCTTAGTAAGTTACAACTTGTCAGAGGCTTACCTAACATTGACTATCATTAAGATGCACTTTGTGGTGCATGGTAGAAAGGGAAGATTGTAAAATCATCTTTTAAAACTAAAAACATTGTTTCAACCTCCAGACCCTTAGAATTACTTCATATTGATTTATTTGGACCAGTTAACACTGCATCCTTATATGGAAGTAAATATGGTTTGGTCATTGTTGATGATTACAACAGATGGACTTGGGTTATATTCCTAAGAAGTAAGGATAATGCTTATGATGTATTCAGTAACTTCTGCACTCATACAGTTTGAAAAAGAAATGAAGATTTTAAAAATAAGAAGTGATCATGGTGGAGAATTTGAAAATGAGCCATTTGAAGCCTTTTGTGAAAAACATGGAATTATCCATGAATTCTCTTCTCCTAGAACTCCACAGCAAAATGGGGTTGTAGAGAGAAAGAATAGAAGTTTACAAGAAATGGTAAGAACCATGATTCATGAAAATAATTTGGCTAAACATTTCTGGGCAGAAGCAGTGAATACAGCATGTTATGTCGAAAATAGAATGTATATCAGACTTATCTTGGAGAAAACAACATATGAACTCTTTAAGGGAAGAAGACCCAATATCTCTTACTTTCATCAATTTGGATGTACCTGTTACATTCTAAATAACAAGCTATACCTAAAGAAATTTGATGCCAAAGCCCAAAGAGGAATCTTTTTAGGTTACTTTGAAAGGTCAAAGACATACACAATGTATAATTCAGAGACACTCTGTGTTGAAGAATAAATGCATGTTAAATTTGATGACAAAGAGCCTGGAAATGAAACTCCAGAGCAAGGTGAAAGTGTTGCAGATATGCAAGTGCCTGAAGATACTTTAGAACCTGATCAAACTCCTGAAACTAAAGAAAGTCTAGATGCTGAACTCACTCCAGAAGCTCAAGATGAAGTAGCTTCTGATGAAGCTCAAGATGGCTCTCAACAAGCTAATCAATCCAGGAATACATTCAATACAAGTCTTCACATCCGGAGGATCAAATTATTGGAAACAAAGAAAGTCCTAGAAGAACAAGATCATATTTCAGACAAGAAGAGTCTATGATAGGATTTTTATCAGTGATAGAACATACTACAGTTGATGAAGCACTATCAGATGATGGATGGATATTAGCTATGAAAGAAGAGCTAAATCAGTTTCAAAGAAATGATGTGTGGGATCTGGTACCCAGACCTCAGCAGAAGAACATTATTGGAACAAAATGGTATTCAGAAACAAGCTGAATGAACAAGGTGAAGTAGTCAGAAACAAAGCTAGACTTGTTGCTCAAGGTTACAGTCAACAAGAAGACATTGATTATACTGAAACATTTGCTCCAGTTGCAAGATTGGAAGCAATCAGGTTACTTATATCCTATGCAGTAAATCATGGCATAATTTTATATCAAATAGATGTAAAGAGTGCATTTCTCAATGGAGTGATATCAGAAGAAGTGTTTGTCAAGCAACCTTCTGGTTTGAGGATATTAAGCATCTTGACCATGTTTATAAACTTAAGAAATCACTATATTGTCTTAAACAAGCTCCCAAAGCTTGGTATGATAGACTAAGTAATTTCTTGATAAAAAATGATTTTAAAGGAGGTCAAGTTGACACAACACTCTTTAGAAAGACTCTTGAGAAAGACATTCTTGTTGTGTAGATATATGTTGATGATATAATATTTGGTTCTACTAATGCATCTCTTTGCAAGGAATTCTCTAAGTTAATGCAGAATGAATTTGAAATGAGCATGATGGGAGAATTGAAGTTCTTCCTTGGAATTCAAATCAATCAGTGCAAAGATGGAGTATATGTTCATCAAACAAAGTATACTAAGGAGCTTCTAAAGAAGTTCAAGCTGGAAGATTGTAAAGTGATGAACACTCCAATGCATCCAACCTGCATCTTAAGCAAAGAAGATACTGGAACAAAGGTAGACCAGAAGCTGTACAGAGGTATTATTGGTTCTCTGTTATACCTCTCTGGATCTAGGCCAGATGTTTTATTCAATGTATGCTTGTGTGCAAGATTCCAGTCAGATCCTAGAGAATCTCATTTAATTGTTGTTAAGAGAATCTTCAGGTATCTAAAAGGAACAACTAATCTTGGACTCCTTTATAGAAAATCCTTAGATTATAAGTTGGTTGGATTCTGTGATGCTGATTATGCTGGTGAAAGGATTGAAAGAAAATCAATCAGTGGAAACTATCAGTTCTTGGTGAGAATCTGATAACCTGGGCTAGCAAAAGACAAGCAACTATTGCTATGTCTACAACAGAAGCAGAATACATCTCAGCTGCAAGTTGTTGTACACAACTGCTTTGGATGAAACATCATTTGGAAGATTATCAGATTAATGCTAACAATATTACCATTTATTGTGATAATACTGCTGTTATTTGTTTGTCAAAGAATCCAATTCTACATTCAAGGGAAAAGCATATTGAAATCAAACACCACTTTATTAGAGATTATGTTCAAAAAGGAATTTTAAATATACAATTCATTGATACTGAACATCAATGGGCTGATATATTTACTAAGCCTTTAACTGTGGAAAGATTTGATTTTATAAAGAAAAATTTGAACATGCTCATCAGAATGGATACTGATTTGCAGGAGTCAAACATTCTATCAAATCTTATCGATGATTTTCCTCTAATTTGCAAACAAGATCCTCCAGATGTTAGAGCTCACTATGTGTATGAGCATTGGAAAGCTACGGGGAAACTATCAAATACAGTGACATTTTAGACACCATGTATGGTGGTTCTTTGCCAGTTGCTTCCAAGAAGAGGAAAGTTAAGAAGAAGGCACCTTCAGAAGCTGCTGATGAAGAAGCTTCTGAACCTCAACCGAAGAAAGCCAAGAAGGAAAAGGCTAAGAAAGAGAAGAGTGCATCTCAAGTGGCTGAAGTTGGTTCTGCTATGCCAACTATTCAAGAAGAGGTTGAAGATCTTGAACTAGTTAAGATCATTGAACAAAGGACAAGAGGGAAGAAATCTGTTGGTTCATCAGGATCCATTCCTGTTCAACTAAAGATTGGTAAGAAGAAGAGAACCTCAGTTAGAAAGTTGAGGGAGTCACAATACATCTTGCAAGAAGAAGAAGATGTGGAAGCTAGTGGGCTGGAGATAAGAGAAATGAGAAACAAGAAGGCTGGAGATGCTGCTGCACTTTAGAAAGCTATGCAGATAGCCAAAGAAACAGAAATTCCTGCTTCTAACATTTTGAGGGAAGATGCTGGTGTGAGTGCACATAATGTTATAGAAGCTGCTGAAGAAGTTTAGGAGATGGCATCAGCAGAAGCTGGAAATCTGTTGAAGATGTCAGCTGAATTTCAGAGAGTAGAAGCTTCAGGTACTGAAGAACAAGCCTCTACTGAAGATCATCAAGGTAAAGATTCTATTCACAATGCTTCTGATAATATAGCAGACCCTGAACTGTCTCCACTCTCATCTAGCACATATACCTCCTCAACCCCATCACCCTCAAACCTTAACTCATTAGGTGATTATGTTCCTATGTGTCACACCCCAATTTTTGACCTAACATCCTACATTCATACACCCTCTGATCCAGAATATTCTCTTACTTTTCAAAGAAAAATTCGGCAGAAAGGTATATTAAAATACATCATGTTTGGTTCCGAGTCGGGCCCTCTTCTCTCTTTATCTTTATTTTTTTTTTAATTTACTTTTATCTTTTAAAATTCCATCTTTTATTAATTCTCTTTTATTTTTAATTTTAGTTTTAATTTTTATTTTTAATTAGTCTTTTTTCTTCTTTTACTTTAATCACTTTTATTTTAGTTTTTACTTATTGTCCAAAAATAATAGTGTTAATGTCTAATAGGTCACAAAAAAATATGTCCAAGGTCCAAAAAATTTTCAAGTCAAGTGTCAACTTTAACATTCCTTTTTCAAAATTCATCATAATTGTCCATCAAAAACCATTAAACCATTTTTCCATTTTCATCAACCTCCTCACCTAGAAATAGTGCCCTCATTCCATACTTCAAGACACACCAAAAGTTCTCTTGAGTTGTCAAAGAACTTTTCTCTCTTCTCCCTCATTTAGCTTGTGTTGACGAGCTATTCTTTTCTTCTCCCTCTTTTTTCTGTCCCTTCGGAATTTTGTCCCTTCGGTAATTTTGTCCCTTCGGTTGTCCCTTTACTTTATTTTATTTTATTTATTCCGCTTTTATATATTAAAAAAAAATGAAAAAATATTAAGTTAGAAAAGGGTTTTTGTGGTGATCCAACGTCACTATGGAAATTCCTCGCGCTTTTATTGTCTTGTCACGTTAGTTTTATTTTTATGTTTTAATTAATATTCAAAAACAACAAAAACATGCAAATAAGCAAAACTTCACAAAAAATATTTTCATAATAAACCTTGATTTCTCAAATCAAGTGATTCCCTTTTTTATTTCTTTCTTAATCAAATTTCAATCCATTTAATCATACTTTAAGTCTATTTTCTTTCAAATTAAAAAATACAAACCAATTCATATTTGCCACTTGGCTCTTTATTTTAAACCTTTTTCAAAACCAATAAAAAACACCAAACAAATCAAACAATAATTTCTACCCCGAACTACGAGGTTTTGATCCCTCACGGGTACGTAGGCAAAGGAC
>Ga0228711_1009126_pt1 | contig 13598 bp, 6 predicted proteins | sample MedpolnodulmetaG_2_FD_177996 | JGI IMG/M metagenome (GOLD analysis project Ga0228711, IMG submission 177996) | Root nodule microbial communities from Medicago polymorpha collected in Santa Monica, California, United States - brown nodules | ecosystem: Host-associated > Plants > Roots > Nodule...
AAGAAAAAAAATAAAAAAAAAAAAAATAAAAAAAATAAATAAAAAAAAAAAAAAACAAAAAAAAAACAAAATATATATATATATATATATATATATATATATATATATATATATATATATTGCAGTTGAATCCCTACTTAAGGTGATATCAAACTCTCAATGTAGACATTTGCGCACATCTGTTCATAATTGTTTTGAAACTCAGGAATATTTGAAGTACCAGTTTTGGAATCATAAACAACCAACTTCATATCATCTTCCCTTTCATCCTCCAGCTCATAACACTGCACCAACAGTTGGTCATCCTCTGAAATATATAAAGCACTATAGGCTTCTAAACCCCGATCTTGCATGTTAGGAATAGTGTATAATTTAGTCCAAGATTCTTTATTTCCATACTCTTTCATAATCCAAACATCCCAATATATACCACTACTTGCAAAGACACACAAGCAATCCCTTAACACAGCCAAGGTCCACGAATAATTTTCATGCTCTAAATCAGGTAGCCAAAGATTTTGATATGACAACTTCTCTAAATCAAGAGAAAGAAGGACATGCTTAGAAACTGAACGGTCCATCGCAAACCAATTAACAGTGCCACTCACAAATATTCCCGGTCCTAAGATGTGGTAATTATAAGGGATGTGCTCTATTGTTGTCCAATAATCAGTCCCTAAAGTATTAACATTGACTTCATTTTTAGAAGAAACAACAATGACCTTATAATTATCAATGAAGTGATCATACCCAAAGCTTACGGAAAAAGAAAAACTTCTCTGTGGATTTTCCAAAGGAGGCAATAACTTAAATTTTCTAATGGAAGGGTTCCACAAAAAATAACAACCAGGTTTTAGCGTGCCGCAAAAGATGCCATCACAAGAGCACAACGCAAGCGCGTAGTTATATCCAGGAGCGTAAAGTTGTGTCTGTGTAACAACGGAGGAAGTAGAAAAAATAGAGGTTATTGGGTAATCACAATGAACGCACTCACCCATGTTATTCCGAGATTTTACCATTAGGTGGTGGCGCTTTGTTGACAAATGAAGATGCTTCCTTGCGAATTTGGGATCGGAAATTAAAGAATTAAAGAACTTACATAGGCACCGAAGCCGACCGAGTAATTTCACTGGAAGCCTACACAGAATCTCAGGAAGGACATCAAACGGAAGAGTTGGAAGTGGTGGCGGAGATGTTATGGTTTCGGTGGTTTCCTCCATGAGTGAGTGAGTAGAAACAATGTCGTTTTGGTCTTCGCCATCATTGCAACTCTGCGCCATTTCTCTAAAAATAGAACATAAAGTGAAACAACAACAAATTAGGGTTTGTCATCTATGTGAATTCCATGTCAGAGTGGAGTGGAGGTTCCAAAATAAAAATTAGGGTTTGAGTTCTCAATTATATTATGGTTCGATTCAACGTAGCAAGCATAACAACAGCAGCAACAACAACAATGGTTGGGTTGTAGGATGTCAATGGGTATCCATGGGTACGGGTAGTATGATATCCATCCCCACCCCGTTGGATAATTATGGTACCCGTGCCCGTCCCCATATCCGTGCGGGTATCTCTATACGGGTAATCCACAAGTATTTAGATACCCACGGATATTCGCGGGTACCCATGGATTTTTTATTTTTTAGTTTTTTTAAAAAAACTTTTTAATTTACCTACAAACTTCAACTTTTAAAGATTCATACATAACATATTCCATTCAAATTTCATAATTTATACCATAATCCAACAAAAATCATGATTCTTACATAATCCCAAGCAAATTTATCATACCATAGTAAAAGGATAAAAACAACCAACATCCAAATAAACATTCAAAAAGTATAAAAAACCTCCAAATAAAAGCACTAAAGGACTAAAATCCAAATAAACATCCAAATATTCATATGCATTCGAAGTTATTTTATATATACACATAGATATTTTAGTAATTTACTTAATTTATTAACGGTACGGATACCCGCAGGCACGGGTATCATCAAATCCGTATCCGTGTCCATAAAATAACGGATAGTTAAATACCCGTTTATTATACCCGTGGGTACCCGTTTAACTACCCGCCCCGTGCCCATGACGAATTTTATCCGCGGATACCCGCGGGCACGGATTTTTTTGCCACCCCTTGTGTCTTTGTGAATTCGATAGTGGAGTGGAGGTTCGGAGAATAGGGTGGGTTTTATTTGTACTTGGATAATGGATTCAAATTTCGTGTAATTTTTTATTTTTGAAGGGAAAATTACATTGGTAAATTTTTTTTTTTATTTTTTATTTTTGAAGGGAAAATTACATTGGTGTATAATTTTTTATTTTTGTGTCAATACCTCATTTTCTTTATAAATTTTTTGTTGTCTCAAAGGTTGTTATATAAATGAATGTTCAAATAAGACAACTCTAAAAAAAGTGTTATGATTGAACACACAAAAAAAGAAGAAGGTATTATGAGCACTAACTTTTTCTTGTTTTTGTTGTAAATTAGGTATCATATGTGTAAATGTAAAGACTAGTCGCTCGAGTTGGACAAAACCATAATGGATGACAAAACTTCCTCTAAAAAGATTTAACTATGTTGCATTCTTAGGACGAGACACTTTCTTTTCAACATAAGTTACACAACACTCTTTTTAACAATCATTCTTTTATTAAATGAAATTTATAAGTGTCTGACCACCTTATATGGGATATATTTCGAAAGTGCATGACTCACTGTTTTGAGCTTAAACCCAATCCAGAAATATTTTGTGGTTTGATGCACCATGTTTTTCTTATTTTGTGCTTGAGAAAAAAACTGTGATTACAAACTGAGCTGATTGAAAAAACAGTTTAAAACTGGTCCTTTGGTTCTGAACTGGTTAACATAGTTTTATAATCAAATTTTCTGATTTTTAAAACAGTTTTGCATAGTTCAGAAACTATAGTAAATGAAATTGAGAACAGAATTACAGAACTTATTCCAATTGCATTGATTTCTCATATATTTTTCAAATTATGGCACTACCAATCGCTTAAAATTTGTTTCAATTTTTTTTAGATGTATATAAAAATGCCGAATTGCCGAAATTAACCAATAATAACTATAACATGAAGGATTGCCAAACTGCCTGGATTTATATATAGTAAAAATATTCAAAACGATTATTCTTCACCACTGGAATTTGGCATGAAGGAGATTTGACTCTCATAACATGGCAAACCACAAGTTTAATTTCAGTTGAGAGAGAGGTACCCACAACATGTTTCAAATTTGTAAACCTATAAAATATGGTTATTCCAAGAAGCTCTTTTTTAAAATATTATCATAAACATTCAGCTCTCTTGTTTCTTAATTTACAATTGAATTAAAACATTTACCATATCCGGTATTTGTCACAAGGGCATGGCTTATAGAATTCAAATATAGATTATGAGAGGTGTAGCTCTGATGTTATCAATAATTTACAACAAAATTGATGTATAATCTACAAATTCGAGTCCAAATTAAAGTTAGTGTAAGTGAAACTCTTTACAAGTGCTTATAGAATAGAACACTTGAAATAGAACATTTCAATACTGATAATAATTCATTTAACTGAATGAAATTATGTGTCCGTGTCATGTCAATGTTGAGCACAGAAAATTCTCAAAACAAAACCATTCTCTGATTTTAAATTTATATATAATGTGAAAAGTGTATCTACGCCATTGAAAAACGTCATAAATTATCAAGAAAGTTCAGAAGTTAATGAACTTCTTGCTATAACTCAATTGACTAACTCAATCCCTGTCAAAGGAAGCCCAGCATGAAGTTAAAGAACCACAGGGAAGAAAAGTATCAGATTTCACAGTATTTTTGCTCTATTTTTCATAAAAAATCAATGAATTAAACAAATTAAAAGTACAAAAGCATTTTCCACATAGGGAAAAATAGTTTTTTACAGATCCACATACTTCTGGAATAAGTAGAATATGAAACAGCCACACAAATCTTAGCCATGGATCTATAGGAATGTTCTGTAATGCCTACAATATAAGGTGTCATGATAACGTTCTTAAATTTCAATGGAAGGGTGATCATCAGGATCAAATGGTTCTGTCCATGCAACATCTGTGCCTAAACCTCATAGTCTAAAAGACGACCTCGAGCAACATTCACCAAAAGTGCACCCTGAAATATTCAGTATAACTGTTTAAGTAGACAAGAATACATCAAAAAAAGCAACTAACGCAAAATAGTTTACTTTTGCGATAATATCTTGATCAATTATACACACTCTTGATCAATTATCATATCTTCCCCCTATCTAATCTAATATATAAAATAACAATTTGTTTCTACAATATTATCTTTCCAATCATATGTGGCTCGGTTTGGATATACAACTTAATTATACACTTATAGCATAAGCCCTTGTCATATAAGTTCTTATTTATAATGATGTCATGTGTATAGTGAGTATGAATTAGACCAAACTAAGTAATATGAAAAAAGTGATTTGTATAGTATGTATGAATCATGATGTCATGTGTGTTTTTACTTTACTTCTTCATCTTGTGGAACGGTACGAATGAATAAAAACAGATAAGGATGCAAAAATAAAATTACTAAACCAAACAAACTATCATTATAAAGTTTTTGAATGCACCTTTCACCTTATAACAACTTGATGTCAACCTTTGCCGAGGGTGAGTTTTGAATCAAAAAGTTAACCATTCCTTCAGGTATAGATGAAGGTATGTACCTTTTTATTTTCAACGACTTCAAGTTACACAAGAAAGGGAGCTCAACCTTCGATATATCAAGAACTAAGGAAAGAACCTAATCAGTCAAGAAGTATTAGGATCAGTTTCATGCAAGTCATATTTTTGAAATAAATTAGATACAATATAAAAAGAAGCATCGATGATAAAATATAAAGTACCCTAAGAGTATTTGAACAGACAGTCAAGGATTCAATATTAACAAGTTCAACCAGCCAGCTAAGTATAATTGGTGAATTCTCCACTAAATTCGACTCCCAAGGCCACAATAAATCAATATTTACATGTTTGATAGAAGAGAAAACAAGCTTGCTCCCAAAAAGTTTCTGAATATGTCTACCAGTAAAAGCAAAGGTATGGAGACTTGGAGCATATAATTCGATTCCAAAAGAGGATTCACTCTCCTTCTGAGGATACATTATAGTTAAATTGATAAGCTTGGTACTTGATATGCAAAGGTTTTGTGCACCCAGAACTTTACAACCGGCAATGAGCAAAGTATTCAGCATTTTCAATGTGGAAAAGGGGTCAACAAAACCATCATCATTGCAACGAAAGGCAAAGTACCTTAGAGACAAATTGGTTAATGATGGCGAATTCAGAGAATTCGGAAATATTGTATGACCTAAACCAAAAAGATCAAGAGACGTTAGAGTGTGACATGAAAAGAAGAACGACGGAAAATCTGTAATATGACGACTGATATCAATTAGTAAGTGTTGGACATTGTGTGAAATTGCGTATTTCACAATCCTTTGGAATAGGCTGGCCTTCAAGTTAAAAGTGTGGTGGAAACAGAGAGTGTGGATAGAGGTTGAATCATCACGAAGAGACAATATCTGAGACGCGAATTCTTGAAAACTTTCTTCGGTGCTAAAATTTCTAGTACTTAATATAAGCATGGGGAGAGTCTTCCAGAGATTGGTCCATCTTTTGGACAGAATGGAAGTTTGAACGGCCTTCTTTGTGTTCAAAGAGGAGAGTATGTGAATGAGAACATCATCTGACAAGTCACTGATCATGTCTTCTTCATTTTGGTTGTCCTTACTTTGTCTCTCCATTGATGTCGAAGAAACAACCAAAGAATCCTGCAAGAAAATAAAATTAAAGTACATAATTCACAGTTCTAAAGTTGGGAGATCCAAATATAGAAATCGAAAATTATTATTGATTTAAAATAGGCGTTTCCTTCCTCCTTGCGCTATCATATGGATCGGTACCTGATATTTCTGTGTCGTAGTCGTCATCATACTGGTTTCCATAGTTGTTATTGAATTCCGATTAATTTTTGTTGCATTGAGTTTAGAGCCGTAAACAACCTTGGTGGAAGAAAAACATATACCCATGGTGATGTTGAAGCTGTTGAATATTTCTGACTGTGCCTCAGCTTAATGAAAACAATATATATTAGCCAAGTTTATAAACAAAAAGAAAATCGATTTGCATAACAAATTAGAGTTTTTAAAAGGCACAAAACAAGGAAGATAGTATAACCGTAGCTGGATTTGAAAATGTTTACTTTTTTTTTTTTAAGGATGAGAATGTTTCGTTTTCCTGTTACTTGTTTTTAGAATTTTTTTTTTCAATTGTGCCGCATAAATATATTAAATTCTGAAAAAATAAAAATAGGTTCGATTCTTATAAAAAAGGTTGTAAAAAGATACATATAATATTTTTTGAGAGGAAAAATAGATTATATTTAGAGAAAATTGCACTCACCTCCCTTGAGCTTTGTGAAAATAACACTAACACCCCCTTTAGTTTTCAAACCTGCACTAACCTCCCTTAAGTTTTATTCAAATATACAAACACCTCCCTTACTATTAACTCTGTTACTTTTTCTGTTATTATTTTTTCATGGATGTTTATAAACGTGTTCTACTGTTCTTGTTTGCAGGCTTTCACTGTTATGCTGTTAAATTGATTTCTAATGACATGGACAATTAAATTTTGATTTGATTAACCTAATAAAAATCAAAATGCTAATTCCAAACAACTTGTTACCCAAGGTGCTGCTATTCCTCTCGTTCCCAAACCCGCCGATGCTTGATCCCTCTCTTGCTATTTCAACTTTTGGCAGGAATCTTTGCTTCCATGGGATGTTTTTTCATGTTTTTCTATTTTTTGGATTCAAAGTTGCCTTGGAATGTTTGTCCATAGACTTATATAATTTCAATTAAGAAAGTAAGCATCAAAGAACTGAAATTAAAGGTTTAAATAAAGGATTAGTGACATATTAAATTGATGATTAGATCGGAGAGAGCATAATCATATAATCACATATAATTAGATTAAGAATAAGAGCAAAAGTGAGAATGAAATGGGGTTGCCCAGAATCGGTGTGAAATTAAAAATCCATAACCTATGGTTTCTTCAATGTTTGGAATGCCTTTTATGGAATGTTTGATCTCATACTCATTTGAATTATAATTTGATTTCTTGAATGAACTCTAGTTCAACAATGGAGGTTTGCCCCCATTAAGAGTTAATTGAATATACTACAAAAACGTTAACGGAAAAATTAACAGTGTTAATAGCAAGGGAGGTGTTTGTCCATTTAAAAAAAACTTAAGGGAGGTTAATATAAGTTTCAAAACTAGAAGGGGTGTTAGTGTTATTTTCATAGACCTCGGGGGAGGTGAATGTAAAAATGAAGCAAAGAAAATTGGGTTTTACCTTTGTGGACCCCGCACTCTCTTTGCCTCCGAAAATGTCCAAAAACTATTTTTAAGGAAAATTTAAAATATTTTTACACTTTTTGTGCCTTTTTGTTTTTCGATTTGTAAATAAAATTATATATTTTTTTAGTTTTTTTTCTTCACGAAAGTTTAGGTACGTTGCTTCTCGGGTTTATTAAGTTAAACATCTTTTTTTTTAGGGAAAGTTAGACATCTTTTTGTTAACCTTTCGATTTTTAAGAGAAATTGATCTCAGTAATATGGAGTTTGGTCGTGGGGTAAGGATATTTATTGATGAGTTTTTGTATAATGCAACAGCATAATCTCTCTTCAGCTAGTTAGGGTGGAATGCAAAAATTAAACAATTTTTTTTATATTCTTGCTATCATAAACCAATTCTTGAGCAATGTCATCTTAGTTTCTTTCTTTATATAAACAATATTCAGTGGTCATTTTTTCCAGAAAAAAAGAGTCTTCAGTGCTCATATCATACCAAACAAAAGGCGTTCTACTTGCAATTATGAAAAACTAGACCATCGACCCGTGCTAACGCACGGGTCATATCGAATGTATAATATTTAACGGTAATAGGTAACAAAATAGTTTAGATAAATGTCATGATTGTCATATAGTATTTCATAATATTAAGAAGCATAGACGTTGATACTGTACCATAACATAATATTTCCATGACATCGTCCTTGGTATCGTAACGTAACATAATAGGTTAAGTATAGCGAGACGGGTTAACGATTATTCTTTTCCAAATAAATAGCATCTAATCAAGAACATAATTTTATTTTACTTTAGATAAACATTAAATGCAAAAGTGTGGAGGGAAAAATTAGGTTAAAATTAGCTTAAGTATAGCGAGACGGGTTAACATTTATAAGTAAGAGAGAGTGTAAGTGTTTACATGTGGCCAATTCTATCAAAGCAAAGTATTAACCTTTTGAACAACGTATAGATATGGTTATATTAAGCACCCAATAATGATTTTTGCTTCAAACGTTCAGATTCGACCACCAATCAACGTTCGGTCTGTCGGAGGAGACATCACAAAAGCCTAAAAGGACATGGGTCAAAAAAATAGCTCCCAATCTTGAATCAAAAGTGATCGGCCCACCGGACTTTCGACACTAATCATTAAGGCACCCCTCAACTCACGAACCACAAGAGCAGACACCTTAACCTTAACATGTCTAAAAACATGGCCCACCATTATCCAAATGTCAAATTCCTAAGACAAAGAAAAGGTGGAACAGTAGGCGCAAAGCGAACCAGCTCGAACACAAACAAATAAAAACAAGCCACAAAATCAACCTGCATCACCACCACCTGAACAACACCAGAGACAACAACACGACAACACCACTCCCTACAAACAACACCCCAAAACGCCTAGGATCAAAACTCAAAACACCCATAACCACCACCAAAAACACCACTAACCACCACAAGCACTGCCACGAGATATGGTCTTTCAAACTTAAAACATTCATTTCAATCGCACATTATTTAGTTGCATCACAATAAAATCAACATAAGATATAGTGTTTCAAACTTGAATTATTCATTTCAATCTCATCTTTGTTTCTTTGTAAACCAATGGCCAAAAATATTAAAACATCTTTTGGTTGGACAACAATGCTATTTGCTACAATCTCAAAATACAAACTGCCACACGCCATATAGTTAGACATACACATGTATACAGACACAAAATGCAAGGCTTTAAATCCATCTAAGACCAAGCACAGAGTATTTCTTGCGAATAATAATCACGTATTGAAATAAATAGAGAAATGAAAGAAAAAAGTTATTATGGGATAGTTGAAGAGTAAACTAAGGAGATTAAATATCATTCAAAATTCCAGTGAAGCTTGCTGTCCGTTCTGTAGTTCCAATGAGGAAACTGTTTGTCATTTATTTTTAATACATAACTTAAACTTCAAATCTCAAAGCATGCACTCACGAAAATATTAATGATACCTTCAGATACGGTTGGTCACCATATGAGGTGATTTCTGTTGTATGGATGATAATTATATTGTTTTCTCACAGGAAAAAATACATATCAGAAAAGAAACATATCCATTTCTTGCAGGAAGAAAAACATATCCATATCTAGGTAATAGGCATGTATCATAACCATGCTTGAGAATTATATTGTTTTCCATGTGATTTTCTTAGGTCTTCAACGAGATCCCACAACATTAGAATTATTGGGTTTAAAGTGTGAGTGATCGATTATGTCCCACATCGGCTAGGAATGGAGGAAACATTGGATATATAAGAGAGGGGACCCATATACTTGATGCCTTAAAGTTTTGGGTAAGAGTGTGGTGTTTAAGTCTCTTATGGTTATGGTCCTGGACGTTGGCCCATTGCCGCTCCTCGGACTCCCCAACAAGAACTTCATTTCCTAATAGCATGGTTGATTTCTATACACATTCTTAATAGTAATGTTTGCAATGTAAATCTAACAGTTCTGTTCAGTACACATTCTTAATAGTGATGTTTGCAATGTTTGTTCAACATTGGAAATTCTTAGGAATTATTCTCTTAGGTTTTACTCTTGGAATTAGATATGACAGACTAATAGGACTTAATTTTATTGAGGGAGATCTTATTAGGACTGCAATCTAATAACAAAAATTCTTTTTACTATGGGACATTTCTTAAATACATGGGTGAATTGCTATTAATCATTGGCTCAAAAACCTCGTAACCAACATTAACACTCCAACATATGCATATAAACGAGGATAGTAAAATTTTTGCAGAAAAGTCTCAACTATTACTCGAGCATCTAATGCACTATTTGTTTAGTCTTAGTTCCTACTTTGGCTCAACTACTCAAATTCTCCTAAATGGATTTTCATGTTGACTGTTGCCATATAGATAGCAGGTTTGTTTACAACGCAAAAGACAAAAAAGTAAAGATAATTTGAAAAACAGTTTCCTTTCATATATATATATATAATAAAGAAAAATCCCATTCTAAAAGTTAAGCACATATGAATATCTTTATTGAAGATTAGATTAGACATAAGCTTAAGTAACACTCTATTAGGATATTGCATATGTATACAAGGAACATCTGATACATGAAATGGACCTACAAATAATTTTCAAACGATATAATGATCTTTCACTTCTAGTATCAATTATATAACGCACATTTTACTTCTGCCTTGAGAAACTACAGGGCATAACAATTGAAATGGGGGAAAAAAACTAGCTCATATTCCATGTGGTTCTTTTAATGCTGCAATAAGTCTGTTATTTTCTATAAACGCATTGTGACCACATCGATGTCTATAAAAGTTTTCCTAACCTTTAATAAAGAACCACATGGATGATAAATTTGATTTTTCAAGTTCATAATGGTATGGTTCAAGATTTGAGGTAAATATTATGAAATTTCTGCAGCACATATAAGAGATTTTTAAAAATTATACTTGGAACTTGGAAGCATGCAGCCCATATTTGTGAACTCCATAAAATGTAATGCATGAAGTGAGAATCAACAACTATATCTATCTAATAAATGAAAATAGTATATAACATCATTTCTGAGGTGAAGCTCAGTTTTAATCGTGCTTTGGTCAAAGGTGCCTCTGCTATGGCAGACTTTAAACTTTCTCAGCTATTTGGAATTCCTTTAAAATCTAGCAGAGTGAAGATCACCACTGAAGTGAAGTGGAGCCCTCCCAGTACAGGCCGGATCAAGATTAATTGATGGCTCTTCTATAGGATCTCCTGCCACACGTACCATAGGTTTTGTGACCAGGGATGCTGAGGCAAATTTCTTAGGTGCTTATGCCCAAAACATTGGTGATGCTTCTGCTTTGGAAGCTAAACTAAGTGCTTGCATGAAGGCTATGGAGAAAGCTCGAGAATTGTATATTGAGAATTTATGGATTGAAACAAACTCACTTCAGGTTGTGAAGGCTTACAATCTTGGAATTGGAATTCCTTGGAGACTGCTTGCCGGATGGTCTAACTGTTTGACTATTGGAGCTCAAGTTAGTTGCAAAATCACTCACACCTTTAGAGAGGGTAACTTAGTGGCAGACTCCTTAGCTAAGAATGGAAAACATCTTGCTTTATACTCTTCCCAATGGTGGACGGCTCCCCCTAACTTTGTGCTTTCTTTGCTTCTTAGAGATAACATATAGGCCTTTCCTTTTCTAGGTTGTACGCGGATTGATTTGTATCAAGGTTCAGGCAAGTCCTGCAATTATATCATTTTTTACTTGATAAAAAAATGAACTTTTTTTTTTATTTCGTCCCCAAGGATTACACTAATTTTGTACCAAAATACATACATATAGAAATCTTAACTACTCCTTCCATCCTTCTTTTTTATAGGAGTAGTTTAAAAATAAAAGTTTTGTCCTTAAATATAAGATCATATACAAATTCCTAGATGTATTGATTACTCTTTTTCCAAATATACCCCTTATTAATACTACCAATTTGTCTTGGTATATGAAAAGTTAACAATATATATATTTAATTAAGAGTAATCTAGTAATAATCACACACATTTGAGACAACTCTATTACTTCAACAAATTTTCTTAATACCCGTGATTTTTGTAAAGTACTCCTATAAAAAGGGACGGAGGGAATAATATATTATTGGCATTGTCCTTGAAACTAAAAGTTACGGCAAAGTCTCAAAACCACATAATAAATACCAAGTAGGTGGACAAGGAGGTGGATCCTTACATGAGGGATGAGGTGGATCTGAACGTGGAGGTAGATGTGAATAACACTGTGAAAAAGACTCCATAAATTGCTAGAACTGCTCTCGAAGGTAACATAAATCCTCCTTTGACTGCTCTCGGAGCAAACGTCAAGCACTGAAGATTTGTGCATGTTAAGACATAAAAGGCAAAATGTTTATATAATTAGTTAAAGAAAATAAATTTGAACAAGGTCTTTATTGTCAGAAAAATTTAATAATATTGAAGAAACTTGGAACACTCTAGTATTCACATGCCTTATTGTATTGGGTATGAGCTCTTTCAATGTACCTATCTTACTCATTTATTTTATCTCTTCAGTTATGCAGAGTGCAGACATCCACAAGCTTTCAACTTCACCAAGGACAAAGAAGAAACCAACATCATAAATATCATATATCTATAAATATAATAATATATACATACACACTTGCAAAATAGAAAAAGAGGAGAGCAGAGTTGCTGGAACTCAAAGCTTTCCTGGCCAAAAAACAAATGGTGGGTTATGCATTTAATAAAATCGACAATGACATTAGTTTTGTTGAAGATACTGGAAGGAAAAAACATACTTACGAAGATTGAGGGTCTATAGTGAAGCAGAAGCAACGATGTGAAGAATTGAGAATCGTCGGTGGCTAACTTTTTGCTTGGTACCTTCACCATTCTAGCTGACAAGGATAACTTCGTCGTCGCGTTGCAATTTACGAACAACTGCTTATGGATGATTGATCCATTAATACGAACAAACTAGAATGTCAATGTCAATCGCATGATATCAACAGTTTGTGCTTCGTCATATTTGTCTGTAAGAAGATATGCATTGTCATACTTGTTTCTCAACCTGCAGGGACTACATACCTAACATAAATTAATTTTTGCATCATAAATATATAAATTATAAAATATATTCAAATAATGATAAAAACATGCTTTGGGTTTAAGTTCTACACACTACAAGAAAATCTGTGATTTGCTACGTCCATTTTCGCAGCTAATTCCTAGCTAACGAGTTTAGCTAGAGATATGCTACGGAATACCTTTTGATTCGGCCATAACATGGATTGAGAGACAAATTTGCTAGGGAAATATTTCTTAGTAAATCCATAGTCAAAAGAAATAAATTCCTATCAAATATTTAGTGAATCTATAGCAAATAAGTATGAAATTGTATTTTCCATAGCGACATAACTATGGTATATAATAGCAATTTCGCAACAAATCCATAGTAACATAACTCAGACTTGTCATAGCAAATTTTCAACCAATCCATAGCGACATGACTAAGGGTGGTGTATTGGATCATGATTCTAAGGGATTTTAAAAGACTTTTTTATCATGAAAAAGTCTTGTGGTATTCAATCAAAACTCTTTTCAATTTAAAAAAAGTCTTGTGTTATTCAATCAAGATTCTTTGT
>Ga0228711_1009127_pt1 | contig 13597 bp, 4 predicted proteins | sample MedpolnodulmetaG_2_FD_177996 | JGI IMG/M metagenome (GOLD analysis project Ga0228711, IMG submission 177996) | Root nodule microbial communities from Medicago polymorpha collected in Santa Monica, California, United States - brown nodules | ecosystem: Host-associated > Plants > Roots > Nodule...
AACCCAAGCCTTGAACCCTAATTTTATGTAAATCTATTTTCTAATCTAATTTCACCGTTTTTATAATGAATTAACAAGTATCAAACTCATAAAGCGACAGCGGAGGGTTAGTACTTGTTAATTCATCATCACAAATATCAAAGCGAAGCATCGAAAGAAGAAGTTTTGATATTGGAACAAGTGAAATTAGACAAGGATTGCAAAACATGAGAATAGTCTAGCAAACCTTGAGACAAATACTAACAGTGTCAAGTATACTTGGACCAACAAGCGGGAAGGTGGTGCTTTTATTGCGCAACATCTGGACAGAGCCATCTGTAATGGTTTATGGGTTGACAATTGGAGCATCCTGAGTTGTAATTCTCTGGTGAAAAGTTTCTCTGGTCACTTTCCCCTCTTGCTTACTATGCACAAAACTCCTCCTGTTCAGACTATTCCTAGATTCAAGTTCTTTAGTACTTTGACCAATTTTGAGAGTTGCGCAACCCTTGTGTCCTCTCACTGGAGCATTCCAGTTCATGGCTCCCCTATGTACATTATTCATCACAAGCTAAAGAGTCTTAAGCCAAAGTTGAAGCGTTGGAATAAAACAGAAGTTGGAAATTTTCATCAAAATGTAGATTTAACACACCAACAACTTCTAGATGCTCAACTTGCCCTAGATCAGTTGGATTTCAGTTTGGAGAGATCTCAGGATGAACTCATGTGCTTAACCAATTACAATCAACCCCTTCACATCCTCAATGACTTCTGGAAGGATAAACCCAAAAATGCCAAATTCATCAATGGGGACAGAAACACCTCTTACTTGCATAGAAGTGTGAAAATTAGAGAGGTGCAGAGTTTCATCAGTCTATTAAAACATGGTGATGAGGTTCTGACAGATGCTTCTGACATTGAGGCACATGTTCTTCATTATTTCACCAATATTTTTGCAGTTACTCCCCATCATGATGTTAATGATCTCCCTGACATGCTTATTCCTTCTTTAGTTTCTGATGCAGATAATGCCCTTCTCACTTCTCTTCCCTCAGCTGCAGACATTAAGAATGTTGTTATGGATCTTAGTGGAGATTCTGCTCCAGGTCCAGACGGCTATCCAGGGTATTTTTATCAGTCTTTCTGGCATATTATTGGTTCTGATGTAGTGCGGGCCACTCAGTTTTTCTTCACCAGTAACTCTATCATGAATAATCTAAATTCCAATTTGCTTATTCTTATTCCCAAGGTGAAGGGAGCGGATAGGCTGGACAACTTTAGGCCCATCGCTTTAGCAAATTTTCAGTTCAAGATTATCACTAAAATCCTTGCTGATAGGGTGGGACTTGTTGCCTCTAAAATTGTTTTAGTTCACCAACGAGGTTTCATACCAGGCACACACATACAAGACTGTATAATGACTGCTTCTAAGGTTGTGAACACTCTTCACAAGAAAACTTATGGTGGAAATTTAGCTTTGAAAATCGATGTTAGAAAAGCTTTTGATACCCTTAATTGGAGCTTTCTTCTTTATGTCCTTAAATGTTTTGGGTTTAACCAATGCTTCTGCAATTGGATTTCCACTATCCTTCATTCTGCCAAACTTTCTGTGAGCATCAATGGCAAAGCAGTGGGGTTCTTTAAATGTACTAGAGGAGTTAGGCAAGGTGACATGTTGTCACCGCTCTTATTTTGTATAGCTGAGGAAGTGATCAGCAGAGGGTTGGAAGCTTTGACTTTAGATGGGAGTCTGACTCAGATACATGCTTCTAGGGGTCTTCTCATGCCCAACCATTGTCTCTACGCTGATGATATTCTGATTTTTTTTTGCAAAGGCACTCTATCTAATATTAGAAACATAATGGATCTGTTTGAAGAATACGACACCTATTCTGGACAGTTTATGAATGCGAGTAAGAGTAAGTTCTATTCTGGTTCCCTGCCTCTTTCAAGAATTGTCACCATCACATCTATCACAGGTTTTAGCCATGGTAGCCTGCCTTTTTCTTATCTAGGCATTCTCCTCTTCAAGGGTAAGCCTAAAACTACACATTTTCGGCCTATTTTTGATAAAATCAAAGCTAAAATATCTGCTTGGAAAGGAAAGCTTCTATCTATTATGGGGAGAGTGCAATTTGTTGGAACAAAGGGTGTTTCACAAAATCACCTATTGAGTTTTGATAATAACAAGGTATTAAAAATCATCAATTGGATATGCTAAACAATTTGTTCAAGTGTACAGGATCAATAATCAAAGTGCTATTCATAAAGATTCTGATTGAACAAGTTCAAGAGCAAAGGAATTTTATTTGAAGCTTAGAAGCGTCTGGAAGAATGCATCTGAAGAAATGTGTCTGAAGAAGTGCATCTGAAGAAACGAGTCTGAAGAAGAGCTCTTGAAGACACGTCATCAGAAGCAAGGTCATCAGAAGCAATGGTCATCAGAAGCATATCTCGTCAGAAGCTACTTCACCAGAGTTGACAAAGGACAATGTACGAAGTGTACGACCACTAACTCTGCAACCACCATCTCTGCAATCTTTGTCTCTACATCAAGACAAAGATAACAGTAACATTGCTGCAGACGTTGTTCCTTTTGTAATGGAATGGATTTGAAATTAGTTCTTCATAGGACAACTATCAAATCAGGTAAAAGATCAATGGTGAAGAGTCAAGCTTCAAACAAGACAAGTTGATGTAACGGCTAAATTCTCAACGTCTCTCAAATCCTCTATAAATAGGGATGAAGACTTAGAGAACAAAAGCTAGAACACACACGCACATACAAGGCCAATACTCTGTGCAAAACGTCGTATACAAAACATCAACATCTTAGAGAATTCTTTCAATTGTTCATATTTTAGAATTCCTAAGTGTCTAGAAAAACAGAGTCTGTTCTGTTTCGTATTGTAATTGTGAATACCTCTGATTGTATATCAAGTATTCAAAACCTTATTCAATTCTTTGTAATTGTTAAGATAAGTATCTTTCAGTTGCGATTGAGCAAAGGAAGTCTCTTGGAGTTGTCCTTGAGCATAGAAGTCTCTTTCAGGTGTGATTGAGCATAGAAGTCTCTTGGAGTTGTCCTTGAGCAAAGATAAGTCTCTTTCTTGTGTGATTGAGCAACTTGTAATTTGATATTACATTTTAGTGGAACTCTCCTTGGAAGTGCAAGGGGGACATGACTACTTCCGGTTTGTGGAAGGAACCTATATAATTGCTTGTGTTCTTTCTTCTTCTGTTCTTTACATTTATCCGCTGCACAAAGACTCTGAACTCACTCAGACTCTGAACTACTTCAGACTCTGAACCTGAGAACAGTTCTTTAGAACGTAAAAGAAGAAGTTTTCAAAAACACAATTCAACCCCTCCCCCCCCTTCTTGTGGTTTTTCTCACCTTCACAATTGATCAATGCGGTGATAAGCAGCATGTTGGTTTATTCCTTTCACATCTATCAGTGGCCCTCTAGTCTTCTCTATGAGCTGACTAAATGTATTAGAAATTTTGTTTGGAGTAGAGACCCTGATCACAAAAAGATTTGTACGGTTGCTTGGAGTACCCTTTGCAAGCCAAGAAAAGAGGGAGGGCTTTTTGTTAAGGATCCTGGACTGGTCAATAGAACATCTATGCTCCATTTGTCTTGGAAACTTTTGACTTCTAATGAGCAATGGGCTTCTTTATGCAGGGCTAGATTTCTGCATCTTGGTAAATGCAAAGCTAACTATTTCTCATCTTTTGTTTGGCCTGGTATGAAGTCTCACATCAGCACTATTCAGGAACATTCCACTTGGTCTGTTGGAGACGGAAAGGATATTTTATTCTGGACTGATCATTGGCTGGATAGGACTATTGTTGAGCAATGGCAGATTCCCTCATCCCTTCATGATTCTTTACATATGAGAGTTTCTGATTGTATTATGAATGGTGTCTGGTGCCTTCCTAATTCTTTGATAGCTAGAGATTTTGATTTGACCTCTAAGATTCTTAGAATTACTCTTCCGGTGTCTGCTATTCTGGATACTCTTAATTGGAAATTAGCAACTGATGGTGTTATGACTAGTAAACTTGCTTACTCTTTTATGTCTAGTAATGGTCAGGCAGTAGATTGGTTCAAGTATGTTTGGAATGCTTATACTCCTCCTACAAGGGCTTTTATTTCTTGGAGATTTATACATAATAAACTACCCACTGATGATAGCTTGAGAAAAAGGGGCTGCTATGTGGTGTCTATGTGTTGCTTTTGCAAGAACTCTGCTGAAACTTCACATCACATTTTTCTAGAATGCCCTGTTACTTCCAAACTTTGGTCTTGGCTTCGAAATAGCACTGGAAAACAGTTTGATTGCACTAATTTTCTTTCTCTGCTTTTGGGAAATGATGGCACCAGTAGAAAAATGGTGCAGCAGGTTCTAAACTCAGCTACTCTCCACGTTATATGGGGTATTTGGATTGAGAGGAATCAGCGGTGCTTTGCTGATGTGAAGAGGTCTATGGAATCTGTTTTTAATGTCTTTTTATCTGAAGTGCATCTTAGTTTCACGCTTGATATTGTCAAAGGGACTTCTGACATGGTTGATTACAATGTTTCTAAACTCTTTAATCTTCCTTTTAAGATTAAAAGGGTCTGCATTGATAAGGTGGTGACGTGGACTCCCCCCACTGGTGCCACTGTGAAGATCAATTGTGATGGATCTTCCTTGGGTCTTCATCCTTGTGGTGCTGTTGGTTTTCTTTTTAGGGACTCCTCCTCTATTTTTTTGGGTGCTCTTGCTAGCAATATTGGTCATGCCTCATCTCTTGAAGCTGAATTCAGTGCTTTCATGTTGGCTGTGGAAAAAGCCAAAGAGCTGCGTTTGGATAGGATTTGGATAGAAACCGACTCAGTGGTAGTGGTTAATGCTTTCCATAAAGCCATAGGTATTCCTTGGAAAATGAGAAGCAGATGGCATAATTGTATGCATTTTTGTACTCTGGTTAGCTGTACTTGCACCCACATTCTTAGGGAAGGCAATATGGCTGCTGATGCTCTTGCTAAGAATGGTTAGGGCCTTGCTATGTTCTCATCTCAATGGTGGCCATCCCCTCCCCCTTTTATCTCTTCTTTTCTTCTGAGAGATAGTTTAGGTTTACCTTCCTCTCGCACTTTTATGGATTGATTTTGTATAAGGTTCAGGCCTCTCCTGGTTTTGTTTTATTTCATTTACCTTTATCAAAAAATAAAGTTTTGTTCTTCAAGGATTCCAATAGCAATCAACCATGAGAATAGGCGTGGTTGCTAGAGGAACACACTCACTGAAACCGAAAGGAGATGTGATAGGCTGAAGAGAAACTTGTCTTTAGAAAGTGGGTCCAACATGTTCTAGGTTTAGGGTTTGGTTTGTGAAGGATTTGTCACCATGACGAACCAATAATCCCAAGGCACTTTTTATTATTGTTATTTTCTTTCAATTAAAAATCCAAACTTTTAATCTCATACTCTCATCTAATCATCATTTAAAGTTAATTGAATTCATAACTCCCTGTCGGAACTATACTTTATTACTACATCGGTAAACCATGCACTTGCCATCCCTATATATATATATATATATATATATATATATATATATATATAAAGAAAGTAAGCCGTTTTAGGCTGACTTTTTCTCATTCCAATGATACACTTAAGCAAATTTTATCATAAGAATGTTATTTTGTTGGTGTCATTGAAAAAGATAAGTATTTTTTTGAAGAAAAATATAGTTTTTTTTGGTAATAAAATGATAAGTATAGTTTGTTACAATATGAAAGTATAAAATATCTATTTCTATACCAATAATTTTAATCAAAATTTCATAAAAACTACTGTTTATAGTTAGGGAAATTATTCATAGACACACTTTTTGGTACACCTCCAATATACACCCCCCATGTGGCACTACTCACTAGGGCTATTTTGGTCATTTCACCTCTTCAACCAACTCTCTTTCATCCTCAACTTACCAAACTATCACTCATTTTTCTAGTTATTACAAAACTGCCGCTGTTGATGATGACGGTGGTGGTCGGAGGTGGAGGAGGGAGATGAGAGGATCACACACAGAGAGATGAGAGAAGAGAGAAATTAAAAGAAAAAGAAAAAGGAACAGAAATTATGAAAATACAGTGAAGATATGTGGTGGTGGTGGGCGGCAGCAGATGAAGGTGAATGAAGGAAAAGGTGTGGACAATGAATGGGAGAGACAAGTGAGTTGGGAGTGACAACAGATGGGAGAGAGAGAATTGAGTTTGTATTATTTTAAATTAAACTAAAGGGTGTACAAGGAGGTATTGCCACATAGGGTGGTATACCTATCAATGCTCTTATAATTATACGCATTAACGGAACAAAGAAGAGCAAACAGACAAACGTAAGAACATAATGGAGTCGTTGATGAGAGATTTTAGAATGATTGTTCAGATTGGTATTTACGTTTTGCATTTGGGTAACATTCCCATACCCATAACGTGCTTCTTAATTATGATTTGGCTTTTGTCTATATGATAAAAGAAAGTGGTTCATGTGATATATACAAGTCCCAAAATCTTTAGCATGAATATAAACCAAAATGGATAATAGACTTGAGTTATAAACCATGCCATGCCATAGCTTCGGATGATATAACAATAGTAATCTCTGCCTCATCTTCGTGCCCCATACCATCATAATCATAAAGTGTTTATTTCTAAAGTTTTTCTACAATTGGTTTTATGCTTGACATGCAAGAATAGTGTGCTTGACTATAATAGAACTGAAAGTTGGAAAATGTAGAATTTACATGAATAAAGCATGCAGAAACTTGAATTCAAACAAGAACGGAAGGAACGGTCATTTTCTTCAGCCCATTAGCCAATTGACATAAACTATGTCCATACTCAAGTGTCTGCATGCATGAAAAGCTTTATCACAATATTTTTGGAGATCATGATATTGGAGGCTTTGTGATATATATTAAGTTAGAGATGAGCGAAATAAAAAACGACCTTTAGATCAAACTAAATAGATCATATTAAGAGTTTCAGTTAAAATTTCATGTACTTCTGTTTTGGAATTTTGGTGTACCTCTCCATCCATCCCTAGCTACTCCTTTTCCTGTTCACTCTTGCGAAGCAAATGATTTTGGTTATCTAAATTTAAAACCCTTTGTTTCTTCATCTTCAGAACTAGCAACCATGGATTTTCATTGACTTTTCACTTTTGTTCAAAATTTTAAATTCATGTTAATCTTCTCTTTTTTTTTAGGATAAATTTGTTTGTCTTAATTTTAATAGGTAGCGAACAAATTCTAGTTTCTAAAACAAAGGTAAAATAGAGAAGAGAGTAAATGCATAAATGGGTTTGCTTGCTCTTGCAAAGACTTGTCTATAAGAATTTTACTGTTTTTGTTTTCCTCCATTGATTTATAGTCACTATTATCAAAGAAACCCCTTTTGATTTTTCTTTTATACCTTATACCTACCTCACTATTTTGCAATAGAATGCTTCTTTTTTTTCTTTTTTCAAAAGGACTAAAAAGAAGATAAGAAAAACTCGGGATGTTTCACCTCCATGCATGCTAATACTAGTTAATCAAGTCCTCCTCATACATATTTTCTTTAGTTCGAATATAGACGATATTAACCTCTTTCTTCTCCTGTCGACCTTTACACAAATCTCTCTAGAAACTCTATCATTGCATCTTCTCCAAATTATAGAGAAAATTGTTGAGGACTTTAGCTCTCAAAGAGTGATGCATTGTTAGGAGACTCACACGGTCACACCAGAGAGTTTCATCTAAAACAATTTTTCTACCTAATAAAATAGTCTTTACAGTTGTGCTCAATATTTATCGAGTGGAAGTTCAGAACCACAAAGGGTATTGACCGGTGGAGGTCTCTAACCACCAAATAAAGTGGAACGAAGTGTCATGAAATTAAAGTTGATGAGGGCATCAACTCCTAATCATAGGGCTGACCCAATGTATTTAGAGGCTTAAAGTAAGTTTTATAGTGACACTTTTAAACATAAAATAAATTACATTAGACTTGTAAAAATAATATTTAAGAAATCGAAGGTTTGAACTTATGTTCAAATTATTTGAGATCCTCATCTGGACTAACTAAGTTTGGCTAACATCTTTGACAAATTTGTTACATTATACAATTATATAACTAAATTGAAATTTTTTAAGGCCTTTACTTAATATAAAATTTTGAGACCTAAAACTCTTTGTTGGACTGCTTAGCCCTTAAGTTGGCCCTGCCTTTATGATGGCGTATCATTTAGAAATCTAAACTCGTGAGCCTCGATCGACTAAAAGATGATACTTAAATTTCAAGATGTTCTCCCATCTACTAGTATATTAGTGTTTAAGGATTGTCTCTCCCTTTAAACTTATACACATAAGAGTCATAACAAATATAAAAAAGATGTAAGGGAGTAACTAGTAAAACTAGTACCGGTATACATATTGTGTTGAACAGAATACATATTTTATCATAAATCTAAAATTGTCATTTCCTATATCAAAAATTAGATTTGGTTGGGAGCTGTGGAAACAGGTCCACGCTCTAGAAACATAGAGGGAGACACTACATCTCAGTGTCTCACAAAAAAAAAAAATTAAAATATGGGATATATGGGTCATCACTTTTCCACATCTAACATTTAGCACATTTATATCGTTGTGGGATTATCGATCTGAACCGAACAATTTTCTCTCAAATGCGGATCTCCCATAGCATAAAACATCATAAGGCACATTGTAGAATAATCATAGTTTGCTCGCAAGTTTGATTCCAATTTTGAAATTTTCATACATCTCATATCTTTTCTCTTGTGGCTAGAATGGAAATAGTTTGATTGTATCAAAAAAATTAAAAGTTATAACGAGTGATCTCTTCATCAATTAGATGTAAATTAAACATTTTCTTATGGATTATTTTATGAATAAGTACTTGTAATCCACCACCAAGATTTGAAGTAAATGGAGAGGAAGAGAATATGTGCATACTCAAAAACCTTGTATAGTTTGATACAAACACCTAAGGCTCTAAACAATGAGGATTGACTAGGGATGACACTGGACACCTTCTAGACACGGTATTATAGTTTTCATCCCTACATTCTTGTTTGAAAAATGTTCATATCTGAGCTAGTACTCTCGTTTTTTTTTTATTGGCAAATTTTATTAAACGACCGCATCCCTGTTCAAGACGAACAGAAACTGGTGAAACATAGAATACAAACTAAAGACGCCTTATAAAGGCGGAACACCCGAAAATAAACATCCAACTCTAAAAAACACCCCTGAAGACAAATCCACCAAAACACGTCACCACGTAAAACAGACTTCTTCATGAAAACAGACATTGTAAAAACAGTACCCATCACCATCCATCGTCACTACTCACCCCCAAAGAACACCCCTCAAATAAAACTCTCAGTCCTCAACACTTAAGCTAAGCCATCCACATTCAAAAAGCTCTTAACTGAAGGATCATACAGCTTCCACCACCTCTCGACCTTCGATCCACCGAAAGAGCACCAAAAAACGCCCAAAAACCAACTTGAGCCAAAGAACTAACTCCCAATAGTTTAGTGCCCGTCTCTGTATGTTATGAGCACCTAAGTGTCTATATTTGCACTCATTACCCGCTTGAAAACAAAAAGACAATAAATAACAAAACAACATCACAACTTAATTTAAATATGGTTCAAAATCTTTAAAATCAACTTGTAAAAAATGACATATCACAATATATAACCAAACAAAAAACATCTAAACTATTAAAAACAAGGCTTAATAGCAGTTTTGACCCCCGAAGTATCAGGAAGTTGCGATTTTAGCGCCCTAACAGAATAAAATACAATCCAGCCCTCTAAGTACTGTCCATTTTACCGTTTTGGCCCTCTAGATCAATTTTTACCAATTCAACACTTACGTGGACGCCACGTGTGTAATTTTTTTTTAATTAAAAAAATATAAAAATAATTGTTGTTATTATTTTTTTTTAATTAAAGCATTACACACGTGGGGTCCACGTCAGCGTTGAATTGGTCAAAATTGGCTTAGGGGGCCAAAACTGCAAAAAGGGCGGTACTTAGAGGGCTGAATTGTTTTTTTATTTTGTTAGGGGACTAAAATCGCAACTTCCTAATGCTTAGAGGGCCAAAATTGCTATTAAGGCTACAAAGGCATATATTTACAATAAATATCAAAGATTTAGGATAAATTAATTAAGTTTAACGATATATAAAGTTATAATTATATAACCAACAATGGATTGGTCCAAGTGGTAAGGGACTTGGTCCCTTTAAACATGTGGTCAGGGATTTGATTATCGACTCTTGGGTATGGAAAAAATCTGGTTGGGAGGGGAGAATCCACCTTGCCCTACAGGTTCCATGACGGTGATTAGTCATTGCTATGCACCAGTGAAAACTTCGTACCAACATCATGGTGACTAAAAAAAACGATGTTATAACTATATATTTATTTGCTATAAAAAAAATTATATATTTATATGTATGCGGGTTGCGGAGCAGGTGCCCATACACGCATCTATACCCATTCAAATTTGCGAGTAATTATTCAAGTTCAAGCTCGAACCCATAAATGCGAATATTTATCCTGCTCATTGCATGTATTTTTGTGGGTGCTCAACAGGCTTGGTTCAAATAATCATCCCTCGAAGCGGCTCTATTCTAATGCAACATGGATATCTAAGATGTATCAAGTGTTTCGTAGGAAATGAAAGATTAGAAAATGGTTCTGGTTTCAACTCCTATTTTTTATAATAAGAAAGTAGGGGAAGACAAAAAAATTCTTAATTAAAGTAGCATCGATATCCATTTTACAATGTTTATTCTTTAAGATTATAAAATCAAACTCTTACCACAATGAACTGACACTCCATGGACAGTTTCAACTCTTGTCGAGTTTTTAAAAATAAAAAAAGGATGGTGCTAACGAAGATGAAAGAATGAAACCAAATATATGCATCATTTTCGGGTTTCTATCAAGCAACACAACTAAACATTGTTTGATTATTCATTTTTCTCGCTTGACTATAATTAGTTTAACAAATCTCACATAATTGAAATATGCCATATCTATGTAGTTCAATTGAAATATAATATGATTGACTGATGGTGGAATATCATATGATATTTTCGGCTATGTTTTTAGTTATTTTATTTACATTTGAAGATAAATAAGAGGTCATTTTGGAGGAGTTGACAATGGTTTGATGAACATTTTATATTTTTTTTCATTCGAGTCGTTGTAATTCAGTTTTATCATAAATCATGCAACTTCATAAGTGTTTTGAGTCTTTTTAGTGAGAAATCATGTAAATTGACAAAACAAGACATCACATGAATGATCGAGGATATGAAGATTGAAGATAGATGGTTCTTAGAAGGTCTTTGAAGACAATACAAATTGAAGAAAATTCATTTCAAGTTCTAAGACATTTCAAGACGGAAGAACGCTCGAAAAAATGGACGAAAACTGCAAAAAAATCACACAGAAGCTAATGGCTCATGCACCCTTGCGCATGAACCATGTGCCCCTGTGCATGAGGCAGCCTTAGCTACTGACTCATGCGCTCCTGTGTGTGTACCCATGCGCCCGCGCATGGCTTGCGGGCATAAACTCATGTTTGCTTGTTTTTCAAGCTGGATCGATGAAAAAAGCCCAGTTTTCTTCTCTTAACCCCTAATTAATGATGCACTATAAGTAGAGACCTTGCACACTCTTTTGTTCATTCAGAAAGCTGGCGGTACAAGGCAAGAGTCAAGCATAAAAGCTTCAAGGCAGAGGATCTCCATCCTCCTCTTGTTCTCTCTAGGGTACGTTTTCTATTGTTTTGTAATGATATTGGTTGCCATGTGCAACTATACCTCTTTGATTAGAGTTCAACGATGAACCTCTTTTTATTTGTTGGATTCAATTAATAAAGTTTTTATTCAGTTTATGATTCAAGTATATGATTTAATCTGTATATGTTTGTTTCTATACTAAATCTTAAATGGAGAATATTAGGATTGATCACAACCATAATTCCGTCTGAACCAGACAATAGTAAATTGTTTAGTTTCTAAATTAAATTAAATTCTTTCAATCCAATCAAAGTATGAATTTATGGTTATGACACATCTTAAGGGAACAACACAATTGTAATTGGTTGAATTGCAGCAATATTAAAATAAAGTTTCCACTGATACATTACAGGGTTATATTTTACTTTCTTAAATCGAAAGGCATGTAATAAACTAATAATCAACCGAGTTAATTCCAACAAATTCGGAAGGGGGATTCAAGGATTCCCCAATCGTCGTTAAACTTCTGAACCACAACAACCTAATCTCACATTGGGCAGGGCAATTAAAATCCTACAAACCACTTCATCTCTTTTAATTCTTTTATTTCTAATAAATTATGATAATTATCAAGTTGAACTACAATCCTTGTGGAGGCGATAACTTACTACTTTATTACTTGCGTGCGATTTGGCGCACTTGCTAATTTCGTCATCACTAACTCACATGGGCTGGTTTGATGATGTAGATTTATGATCTTGGAGTCTGCTTCTTTAAATGAACTCTCCGCTAATGGACGATGGGATTGACCTCCAAATTAGTTGGTCCTTAAGTCTGATACAAAGTTTTCATAAAAAATTGAAATTATTGTCGTCTTTCATTTTCTTGAAATAAAAACATAAAATAAAATATCTCATCTAATTTGAGTTATTTTTTTGGTTACAAAGGAAAAGGGGGACAACAAGAACACAAACAGGTACAAAAAAGAAAAGGGTCAAGCCTAACAAAAGCTAACTATTCCCTAAGACAGAAAGTTCCATTAGCGTCGCTTCTAAGAAGACTGAGCAACCCAGTTGTGGGAGAAGCGTGAATAAGGAGGTTAACATTCAAAGAAGCTTCAAGCTTTGCCCAAAAATCGGCACACCGATTCCCGTCTACGAGGGTGTGACAAACCGTGACATTACTTTAATGAAGTAACTTTTTTATGTCTTGTATAAGAATAACATAAACATGATACATCTCTAGGCAGTCATTAATGAGATTGATGCAAACAAGATAATCATAGTAGCAAACTAACTCCACAAAACACAAATCTTTACCTATAATCAACCCATGGTAAATAGGAGATAGTTCAACAAGTATAATATCATTCGAACCCGGAATGAAATTTGAAAAGGCAGATAAGAAGAAGCCAACACTTTTTCTCAGAATTCTCCCAAACCGGATCTGATGGGAGAACCGTGACAACTACCGTCTGAAGGTGAGAAAAACCACAAGAAGGGGGGGTTGAATTGTGTTTTTGGAAACTTCTTCTTTTACGTTCTAGATAACTGTCCTCAGGTTCAGAGTCTGAAGTAGTTCAGAGTCTGAGTGAGTTCAGAGTCTATGTGCAGCGGATAATGTAAAGAACAGAAGAAGAAAGAACACAATCAATTATACAGGTTCATTCCACAAACCGGAAGTAGTCATGTCCTCCTTGCACTTCCAAGGAGAGTTCCACTAAAATGTAATCTCAAATTACAAGTTGCTCAATCACACAAGAAAGAGACTTATCTTTGCTCAAGGACACCTCC
>Ga0228711_1009128_pt1 | contig 13596 bp, 10 predicted proteins | sample MedpolnodulmetaG_2_FD_177996 | JGI IMG/M metagenome (GOLD analysis project Ga0228711, IMG submission 177996) | Root nodule microbial communities from Medicago polymorpha collected in Santa Monica, California, United States - brown nodules | ecosystem: Host-associated > Plants > Roots > Nodule...
CCTCTTGATTTTATTTACTTTTTGTGCTATAACTTGCTTATTTTTAAAAATGGAATTGAATGATGATTAAAAAAAAAAAGAACATTTTTATTTACATTTTTTATTGATTTGGTGATAAGTGTCAGAAAGTAGTTAATTTCATGTTACATTTAAGGCACTTCTATTACTTGTTTCACAAGTTATCTAGGGAAAAGCCGAGAGAAAAGTGATAATTGCCCTGTTACGCTTTATTTATCTTACTCTACCCATTTGTGCAGGAACTAAACTCAAGACACCAAGCAAAGAAGTAAAACAAAGAAAAAGTGCAAAGGTTAGCTCGCAATGGTGAGTAAACTCGCCATGGCAAGTAAAAGGCGAGTAGATGGCGATGAGTTCCAGAGAGCAAAGGTTTAGAGTTCGCCATGGCGACCAAACTACTCGCGAGGCGAGCTAAGGCGGCCAAAACTCCTCAGAGCTGATGTGGCAGAAACCTACTGGCAAAGAAACATCAACTCGCCATGGCGAATACATCTACTCGCGAGGCGAGTTGTATAAAAGGTCATTCACTCATTTAAGAAGGGGATATCATATCATATCATATTATCATTTTTAGGCCATTCTAGGGAGAGAAAAACAGGGGAAAACTAGAGAGAACATCAAGGAACAAGGAGCTACAAGTATTGGACACTTGCTAGATCATTGAGACATCATGGCTTGGTTATTCCTTTTCTCTTCTTCTCTTTGTAAAGTTACCATGACAATGTAGTTAAACTCTTTTTGTTGGGATTAAATGTAATCAACTCTATTAGTATGTATCCCCTTTGGTTATGATTTTGTTTGATTTTAATTATCTTATGATGTTGAGGTTATTCTTGTTTTCCATTACAATCTTATGGGTTTGAATTGTTATTGAAAAATACCTTTTGAATCTAGGTTAGAATAATCTTCTATCAAAGCTTTTGTTCTAAAAATGGAATTTAGGTTTTGATAATCACTTTGAATATTGGAAACCAAAGCTTTTGTATCGTTTAATAGTTTGGGAAATCAGCTATACAACAATACAATCGACTCTTGGATTGTTAATAGTTTGGGAAATCGACGATTGAACGAATCAATAGAAATCACGACATCATTTGGACACGAATGATGTTGCTGAGCAATATGTGATAATATCGATTGATAATTAGAATCCGCAACACTAATCCGACGATACGTATAAGTAGCTTGATGAAGTTTAATCTCAGCATAATCATTTCCCAGTTAACTCTCAAACCTTTTATAATTTTGTAGTTTGATAGCTTATGAAACAAAACATCTTAAAACCCTTAGCTTAGAATGGTATCGATTGTTGAACGGCTTAGAATACCACACCAGTCCCTGTGGAGACGATAAACAAAAATACTTACTTTTGATACCTACATCATTTGGAAGGACTAGGTCCTTTGCCTACGTACCCGTGATGGATCAAAACCTCGTAGTTCGGGGTAGAAATTACCGTTTGATTGGTTTTGTGATTTTTATTAATTTTGAAAAAAGTTTAAAATAAAAGCCAAGTGGAAAATAAGAGTTTGTTTGTATTTTTTATATTAAAAGAAAAAAATGACTCAAGGTATAATTAAGTTGATTGAAATTTGATTAAGAAAATAAAAATAAAAAGGGATCACTTGATTGAAAATCAAGGTTTATTATGAAAATATTTTTTTTGTGATTTTTGGTTATTTGCTATGTTTTTGTTATTTTTGAATATTAATTTAACATAAAAATAAAGCTAACGTGACAAAAGAGAATTTCGTAGTGACGTTGGACCACCACAAAATCCCTTAATCTAATCTAATTTTTTTTTTGCATTTTTTAATACATAAAGCATAATAAATAAATAAATAAAAAGACACATGCATGATTCTTCTCATTTATATTAACATTGGACCTAAATACATTATAATTGCTGGAAAAAAAATGACAAAAATTAAAATGCTAAATAGAAATAAAATGAAATGCAAAGATACTAAAAAGAAATAAAATGCAAGAAAATAAAAGAAATAAAAGAAAGGGACAACCGAAGGGACAAAATTACGAAGGGACTTTTCCGAAGGGACAGAAAAAGAGGGAGAAGAAAAGAATAACTCGTCAACACAAGCTAAAGGAGGGAGAAGAGAGAAAAGTTCTTTGACAACTCAAGAGAACTTTTGGTTTCTTTTGAAGTGTGGAACGAGAGCTCTATTTATAGGTGAAGAGGTTGATGAGAATGGAAAAGTGGTTTAATGGTTTTTGATGGTGATTTGAATGGTGTTTAATGGTGAAATTTAAAAGAGGAATGTGAAACTTGACACTTGCCTGAAATTTTTTGGACCTTGGACATTTTATTTTTGGACCTATTCTAAGTAATAAATAAAAAAGAAAATAAAATAACCTAAATAAAAAACAAAACAAAATAAAAATAAAAGTAAAATAAAAGATGGATATAAAATAAAATAAAAACTAATAAAAATAAAATAAATAGAAAAGACTAATAATAAAAATAAAATAAAAGGAGGGCCCAAAAACGAACAAAAAATGAGGTATTTTAAAATACTTCTCTGCCGAAATTTCCTTTGAAAGTCAAGTCTATTCAGGGTCAGGCGGCGTATGAATGTAGGATCTTAGGTCAAAAATTGGGGTACATAGGGGTAGTAAAAAGCCACCAAGAAAGTGAGCTGGGTGTTGTAGAGATGATAATGTTACAATGATGGGTGGTTACATAAGATTATGAAAGATGGTTGAGTCTTGCCTTAAATGGTTGAGTGTAGAATTGGCGGTAGATTCTTGCCTTAAGTGTTTTGGGGATGTGGGGGAGAAGACCAAGGTATCTCCAATTGGAGGATGGTTTGATTCTGATACTTAGAGGTAGAGCTGGTATATATGTAGTATAATCCAGCTTCAGTTTGGTGAGTTATGTGATTAGAACTTTTTAAGTGTTGCCCTGCCATTACTACATATATCAAACTTATTGACAGAATCAAACTTATTGCATTCTTAGCTACAAAATGTAATGTACTTTCCGTTTCATCATCCCATCTGCCTGTGTGAATATTGTATTTGCATTTCATTGGACTGCTTTTACTTTACTCTTGTGTTGTTATCACTGTGGAAAACATTGGTAAATAATCGCTCTTTTCCTAACCAACGTGCGCTCAATTGATAATCTTTTTTACTGAATGTCCAGTGAGGGATGAATTGATGATGTTAATATTATGATGAAAAATGGTGGTGGAGACTATTTTGAAGATGCTTGCAAGTGTGATAATTGAATTGAAAAGAAAATAAATTGAAAGCAAGTAAAAGCTAGAGAGACACATTTATTTTAACCATACAGATTTTATTATTGTTAGGATGAACAGAAACTGCATGCTTATTTTAGATGTTCTTTCCGTGTAGAGTGATACATGATTTTGTTTTTTTGCCTCTACTTATTTAAATTTGCTTTCCTTGTCTTGCATAAGGAGGGCTTTATAGGAAAAGAAATTAGCTCGATATGTGGCAAGAAGTTTTGAAAGATTATCGATGCACAATTTCCATGAGAAGACTGCCCTCGTCGAAGTTTTTTCCAAGGTACGTGATCACACAAGATAGTACTCCCTCCATTCCAAAATATTGTGTTTATAGAACTTTTATTCTGTTTCAAAACAATATATATATTTTTTAAAATATCCATGAGGTATGACATCAATGTTTTCTAATTAATTATACCATTGATATAAATAAGATGATTTGTGTTTACAAAATCTGCTTTATAGAATTTGCATCATAATTGTCATTCAATTTTCGACATTCTTTATATTGGTTAAACATGACTATGTGCAGTGCACTGATATTGTAGCCATTTGCTCATTCCAGAATGCAAATTACAATAAAATTATCTGTATCTCATGGGTATATGACTTCTATTCATAATGTAATGTTTTGTCTTAGATAATATAGATCACTTTATCAACTCCTTTTCAGGTATACAAAAAAATGTCAAAGCACAACAAGAAAGTGCAGGCTATACAAGAACAGGTATTCCCTATCTTCTAATTATTTGACCCGTGCTCCACTGCCCCTTTATTTACCATGATGGTTGAAATTTTGGTAATGAATTTTTCTCTGTATATCCAAGAAGGAAAAAAAAAATCTGTGTGTTTTGATTTGAATGGAGTTCATGATGCCTTAGAGATATGAGAGTTTGACTGTGATCTGTGTGCTTTTTCTTCCTTCAAAGATAATTATTGTGCAAAATCCCTTGTTTGATTTACCTATACAGTAAAAAATCAGAGGTGGTGTCAAAGAGATGTGACATTGAAACAAGACATAGAAATGTTGAGGTTGTGTTATCAAAGGTATATCATTTATTAAGTGTAATCGAAAAACTCCATTGGAAACTATAAACATTATACTAAGTACATCCATAAATAAAGAAAACATTACTTCTTATCTGAATACGTACTATTTTTGAAGTCATAATAACTAGCATTCTTCAGGCACTTTAAATTTTATTTCTTAATAAATCATGTAATTTTGATGAGAGAATTACCTCAGAAAAAGAATCTGCAATAACTAAAGTGGATCAGTTAGATAGTAAAGGGACATTCAAATATTGCAGCCATACCGTCTAGTAAAGGGACATTCAAAAATTGTCTATTTTGTCTATTTGATGATCTAATATCGTGCTTGGCTTCAAAACTTCATATTGCAGCCATACCTTATGTGAGGAAAATGAAAATGAAAACTGAAATTCAAAGTTGCTCTATGTCAGTTTGAGAATGAATCAATTGTTTTTGTGATTGATCTACCAAGTCTTCACAATTCAGTAACATTTATGCAACAAAATTTGCTGCAATTCCAACTAAAACTGTTAGCTATATATTGGCTACAAATTAGTAACATTTTATCTTACAGAATTTACTGCAATTGCAACTAAAACTGTTAGCTATAGGTTGGCTACAAATTTGCTAAAAATTAGCTAATAAATGAGTAACAATTTTTAAGTGTTGCAAGTAATACTCTCAAGTGTTACCGAAATCATTTAGTAACACAGGCTTTACCTAACATTTGTCAAATGCTACAAGATCTAAATAGTAGCATTTGTTTTTGATTTAGTTACAATTTAGAAGTGTTACTAAATCTCATATATGTTGTAGTGAACCAACATGTAACATCTCATACTGATCTTAGGATTGCCGACTGGACCTACAAAAAACTATGAGTCATTTCAAAGTGTTTTGTTCTCACTCGCATGCTTTCTGGAAAACTTCCCGTGAAACTCACTCATCTCAAAATTTCTCCATGTCAAACATGCACATCAATGCTCCATCGGCTCAAGTAACCGAAAGTGAAGATTTCTGCATTTTAACCCCGTTTAGTTTCCTATCCAATGATAGTGGAATCAAATTTATACTAGTAGAAGGTAGAAAGAGACATTAAGGAGATTAGCGATGCTTGACTTGGAAAATTGATGTGCATGCTCCATCGGCGGATATGTTTGACAAGGGATCCATAATTAGTTTTTTAAAGTTCACCATTGGTTTCAATGGATATATTTTAAAGTTAAATGTTGTTTTCAATTAAAAGTATATATTTTTAACAAATGTCATAAGGAAGCCGACAAGGAATTTAACAATTCTTTCGTTTGTACACTCCACTCAATTACTTTATCCATCCATAATTATAATACTATTTATGAAAATATGTTCTTTATTTTTTATTTATTCTTTTATTTTTTATAAATGTAAGACTCTTAAGAATTTTTAGATATGTTTTTTAGCCTTTTTTATAAATATAACTTTTATTAATACTATCAAGTTATCTTAAAAAATGAAAAATTATATTGAAATAGTGAAAACACGCCTCTCGAGATTGTGCTAAAAACAAAGCCAACTTATAATTAGACCCCAATATTACGATTCGCAACCAAAACAAATAAGAAACTACAATTTTTTATTTTTTTTAAGAAGAAACTACAATTCTAAATTGGACAATACTCAACAAAAATGAAAAAGAGGGAATACAAGTAGTCACATGTCCAACTCTATTCAGTTCAAGAAAGTATAAAGCCTGTGCAAGTTACAGCTGGACTACTAAAACAAAGAAGAATGAAGTAAGTATTTCTAACTAAGATTTTCTTTTCCTAACCTAATAGTTTCTTGTGTGCCATCCAAATTTCTCATTTACTATTTGTTTGAATTATATAATCCGAACTATTTATTTAATATTTTGGATTATATTGTCCAAACAGTCTAAAAATCCAAGTTACACCTACAAATTACCTTGGTTCATGTAATTATTTTATCAAACAGTTCAAAAAATATAATCCGAAAAAGAAATGAAAGATACACAAGCACTTGGGGAAACTAGACCAGAACCCAAGTCAAAATGCTCAAGGGAACTCAACATCTGCCTCATTAAAAACCTTATCTTAGGAAAACCCATTGGGATAAAACCTAAGCAAGGGAAAAAGAGTGCAGAGAAATCCACCAAATCACAAGGAAAAGATAATCCTAGAGTGATCAATACCAATTTAGTCATATTTAAAGAATCTAGAATACAAGTGAGAAAAAAAAAGTCTAATAGCCAATAGGGGCACTTAAAACCAACTCTTGTTGAATAATACTCTCCAAAACAGCTTCAGAGGATGTCAATTGTTGCTTAAGATCTTCCACACGTTGACTTAAATTGCCTATGTTCAAACGCAACCCTTCAACATCCTTGGTAACCTGTTGCTTGGAATCCAATAATTTCTGCAAGGCATCTTGAGATACTTGTTTATCAGGAACCAAAGCCCGCCTTTTGACACCATCCAACCAATCCTTATCAAAACCGAAGCTGTGTGCATCTTGTAATAACTCCTCAAATTTAACGTGGCATGACCCCAATACTTCTAACACACTATGGGCTTCGAGGAATTTCAGTAGTTCAGCTAGTGAACTGTAGGCACAACCCTTGTATCTATCACTAAGTGAAGTGTCTTTTAAACGGACATAAGGATGCTTAACAAAGAAATCTGTCAACAAAGACAAATTCCCAGAATCCAAATGATTCTTGCAGACCAGTTGCTCAAGCTCACTTTTGACAAGCAAAGAATTTAAATCTTCTACTTTTTGAGAAGGGTCCTCTGAAATTATAGGAAAGAATGTTTAAGCCTATTTGAATACAACAAATTTAATTAAAAATAAAATACCTTCACAAGGCACCGGAGGAAATTGATATACAACAGATGTGATGCTAGGAGAGGGTTTAGATTTGGAAACTATTATATCATCATCCTTAGGAAATTGTTCCTCAATATTTGAGCTAACTTTCTTTAAAGAATCATGATTTAGAGAACCTGAGCAACATGTGGTAAAGAATAGAGTTAAAAATCAAAAGGGTGATGAATTTTGATGTAACATAAGAATAGAAAAAAATTTATTCAAAGCATTTTCACCTTGGTCATTGGTCTCTATAGTGGAAACGGAAAAAGAAGTCATGGCTATTTGGCTATCACCATCTTTCTACAGAGATTCAAATCAACAAATGATATTATCATATCTTAAGTCTTAATATGTATAGGATCAACATTACTATATTTAGCTATGTATATTTAAGTCAGGAAGAGTCTTGTTTTTTAAAAATAAAATTGGGAAAGGAGGAGATTATTATTATTAAATATAGTAATGTGACCCTAATGACACATTTTCCCATAACTGAATAAAACACATGACAGTACTACTTGTTTGAAAAGTTGGTTACAAACGATAAACTCACCTGTGAAGATGTTTTACACTCAGAAGTAACTAACTGGCCTGATGATGAACCTATTACATCTAAATGAGTTGACGATATTATTGTCTTGGCATAAGCTGATGCAGTTCCTTCAACGTTTATCTCGATGCCCTGCTTAAATGTAAAATAATTTTTAAGATTGTAGCTAGTATAATTCAATTAAAGTGTAAAAAAGAATACAATCAGAATAGGTGGAAATGGAAATGCCTTTAGTTTAGGGACAACTTCTTGTGCAGGTTGCTTATTCTTTGTTTCTGTAATGGTGGACACAGTTGCTGCTGCAGTTATTTCTGATGTAGAAACCTCCTGCTAAATGCATTGCATGAAAATATAAATTAGTTGCAGCATATTTTTAAGTAGCAGGTTAAGTAAAGTTTATTTTCTTTAATATTTCTTTTTAGCGTTATGTTGTGTTTACGCATTAAAATCTAATGTATGAATGATGGAAAAGTGGTTTCTTATTGTCCAAGGCACCAGGCATGTAAAAGTGGTTTCTGGGTGTTTTTCACACTTTTCGGGGCTGTGGCTTGCACAAGGTGCATGGGGCCTTGCTCGAGGTGCATGGGCCAGCTGGCAGGTTTTGACATGGTCTACGAATTACTTTTGAATTTGTTGGTAATAATGCTAATTTTATTTGCACAAAAAGTAGCATGTTTGATTCAAAGATATTTTTATATGGTTATTGTATTCACCTGTGGAGAAGTCGACTTGTGTTCTGATGCTTCTTTCTCGAACACTATTCGTACTTCGTCAAATGGAAGATGGAAATAATAATAATCTATATACAATATTATAGAATAATAACATCAATCATTAGATTGTAACTCATAAGCATAATAAAAAATGAAACTGTTGACTAGATGATGAATAACATCATTAGATTGTAACTCATAATCATTATCTGTTTTTTGTCTAATAATTAAAATTTGACCACTATTGTTAAGCTTCTATTAGTAAGTATTGTTAAGCTTCCATGAGTTCTTACATATTACAAATACTTATTCAAGAACCATTCTAGTTTAAATGCTTCAATTGTTTATATTCATTAAGCCAACTAGTTAATTTTTAAATATGAAAAAAGACATAGAAATGTGTATATTAAAGATAAAACAACTAACTATATGACATCATTGACAGCATCATAATATATATATGTTTTAGATTATTCCAACAGAAATGTGCATATTTCAAAAGCAATTAAAATCACATATATTTTTTGAAATCATTGAGAAAGGATATATATTCATGTAGAAAGTGACTATATATACATGTCATTATGTTCTAATGGAGTTTGTAGCATGAATGATATGTAATATGTAATGGTTATGAAAAATATTTGGTTAAGTGTGTACCACTCAAGACATCCCAAGGATCGCCAGCACTGTCGACATTGCATGAAGTTAGAGAGAGTTTTTGACAACCAAGTACCAAACGATATTTAACTGTCTGAAAATGAACTCCCTGGGCATGGCAGAGGCTTGGTAGGTTGGCAAATGCTACCAATTCCAGATTTGGAATCTCAACTTCACTTTTTGATATTTCTTTTTTATCACCTAATTCACTTTTGAATATATCCTCTAGCACATTTGCTTCTCTTATCAACAGAGCCTTTAGCTTAGGAAACTCTTTACAAATGGAGACTGGAAAGACATATTTCAACTTGTCACATTTTATTACAGTCACTCTTTCTAGCTTTGGGAAGAATGTGTTTGAAGACTGATAAATTTTATCCTCCAAATCGTCTTCAATGATATGCTTCAACTCTTTGCATTCAGTTATTCTTAGAGTAACCAATTGTGGTAGGCATCTTAAAACAGATGTGGAGAAAACAATTTCCAATTTTTCACATCGAACGATTTTCACCTCTGTAAGGTTATTGAGGACAAATGAATATTTGAGACCCACAAAAAGACACGTCATCATAGGCAGATCAAACAAGTCAATGTATTCCAAACTTAAGTTCATTTGTTGTCTGTTTTCTTCATTGCCACTCAATTCCTATTTGTAACGTGCAAAATATATATTAGCAATATGGTAATTACATTTCTAAAATTAAATAAAATCTCATTTTATATTATATTCTTAAATTACTGGAAATTAACGCATAATACACTTCCATTTTATGAAATGTATGTAAACACTTTCAAATTTTTTTTTTAAAACGTATCATTTGACAATTTTTACTATTTTTTGAAACGTATCATTTCTTACGTACTATGTTTGGCCTTTAAAAAATAAAAAGCAATCTTTGTGAAATTTTCATGGGAAATGGCATTCTCCGACTAAGATAACAAACAACAAAAAGATATATGGAAAGAGGGATACCTTGATGATTGTACCGTCCATAGAGCTTGTTGTTATGAAATCATCACTAGCTAACTGCGGGCATTCCAATTCATGATCATGATTGTAGTGTCCAAATATGTATTCCAATTGCACACAATCTAAAACATCGAGCCTTTTCAATCTTGGGAAGACATTGCCAAAATTATTGCCACTAGTATTGTTATGATCTCCAGTGTCTATTATTATTTGCTTCAATTCATCACACTTCTCAATTCTCAAAGTTTTCAACATTCTTAAAGCAACAGATACGATAAATACAGATTTCATCTTCGGAACATTAGAGATTTTAATCTTTTCAATATTGCACGGGATATGTGATTGTCTTAAAAGACATTGTGGAGGTTCTGAAATGTTAAGGCAATATGAATTTGATTCCTGCAATGTAATCATGTAATCCCAATGAAAAGAAACTCAAAATAAAACCAAACATTCCCCTAGTGTGCACAAAAGTTAAAGAAATGGGAACATATATGACTTTTTTCTTATGTCACTCCTAAATTATGATGTTAAAAATATCTATATATAATTAATTACGTGCATCTATCACTATGTTCGGTAAAAAAATACCGGATAACTGATAAACTAGATTATAGCGAATAAGCTTATAACAAATGACTTATAAACTAACTGATAGCGGATAAGCTAGCAAGTTGAATTTGCAATGTTTGGTAAAACTAGCGGTTAAAGTAATTTATAAATATGAAATGACATAAAAAATTGTGCATTTAATTCATATTTATTTTTTTCCAGTTAAGATTACAGGGATAAAATTGTGATAAAAATGAGATAAAAAACAATTAGTTATAAGGTTTAAGTTTTAAACTATTTGAATTAGCTTATCACAATCTGCTTTAATATCATAAAAATAAGTTATAATCTCGTGAAAAAGAAGTCTTTACCAAACATATCCATTTTTAGTCAAATGAACTTATAAGACATAAGTTATAAGTTCAAAAACATGTCTTACTTTACCAAACAAACCCTAAGTTTCTTAAACACTTCAAAACACATTCAACTTCTAGTGGTATTGATACACAAAAAAGTAAACAAAGTTATCCATGTTGAGTTGCATGAACCAAAACCATTAATTCATCTAGCACAAATAATGGATGTTGACACTAATTAATATATATACACACAGAGGCGGAGCCAGAAAAAATAGTTTGGGTGGGCCGCTAAAACAAACTATAAACAAAATATTCAAACATAAAACTAAAGTAGTAATAAGCCCTAAGCATGAAGTTGAAATTGCAAAGTTTTACTAAAAAGTTTGGGTGGATGCTTTAAAAAAAATAAATTACATAGTTTATTAATGCTATAAATTATGAATATTTTTTTTTATAATACAACTCTTAATTGGGGGAATTTTCATTTGAGAAGACAATATCAAAGAGATCTGAAACCCCAAAAAAATAGAAGGTATGTAAACCTATGCTAACCAGAAAAGTATAAGCATGAAAAAAAATTACATATGTCACTTTTGGAACCGCCGAAAACATAAACGGTTGAAAAATTGTTTAAAATCTCACAAAATAGACATATGATTTTTAAATTTTTAATTTTTCAGGTGGGCCGCTAAACCAATTGGTGTGGATCTACCAAACACTAAAATCATCGGTAAATTTTTTAAAATCTCGCAAATTAGACCTACGGTCATTAAATTATTGATTTTTCCGCCCATGAAGGGCTCTGCCACTATATATATATACACACACACACACAAACATTAGGTAAGGCGAATATCACTTTATCTTTAACTAGTGTCAACTCAACATGGGTAACTCTATCCATATTTTATTGGTGATGGTAAATAATAATTTGTCACGTTACAATTTCATGATTTTGGTTTCAATTGGTGAATGATTTTCTATTAATTGTATTAATAGTAAGTAATCTTCAGGTTTATGATCGTGTTTATATGCACAAATGCTATAATAAATATAAGATACAAGTTATCTATCAAAAAAGAAGAGAGGGTTACCAATGAGATTGAGCAGTCTTGCGGTTGATCCTCAGAAACCGATGGGATTTTCGTACTCTTCAGTTTGTATCTACAACAACACATAGAGAATGTATTGCTTTTGGTAGGGTCCAGTTGTGTTTGTGGCTTAGAGTCATGCTTGGAAATGGACGAAGCTTTGGGTGGAAATATGTCCATGAAATTTGGCAAATCATCAATCTTCACTGTTTTTAGTGATGTGAGTTTGACATCTTGGTGTTGGCCAAATATGTATTTCAGCTTATGACAACAACTTATTTTGATAACCTCTAAGAACAGAAGGTCTCGAGTAGAGAGAATTGGAAGTATAAATTGTAATTGGGGACATTTTTTAATATGAAGAACTTTCAGCTTTGGAAACAATGAGTAGCAACTCTTGTTATCATTATAACCATCGACTGATTCTTCAAATGTGATTATGTTTTCCAATTTCTCACAATCAATTATTTTCAATTTCTCCAACAGCGGCAAGCTTTGAGAAGTTGACAGTTCAAAAACAGAAACCAATTTTGGGCATTGGTCTAGTTTTACGGTCTTTAGATTGCAAAGGTTTAGGCTGCATTTAAACAAGCTTCGCATGTTTTCACACTTCTTGATAGATAGCTTCTCTAAATTGTTCATAGAGTCAAAGGAGATGGGACCATTGCACAATTCTTCCAAATTCTCCATACTCCTGAGCTTTAGTACAACCAACTTGGAGAAAACAATTGGTACCTCAGAATTAATATCTTTAGTGTCCACAAGGTACTGTAGTTGTGAAATTTCTTCAAAACATAGCTCAATTAGATCATTCATACCATCAACTATAGGAACCATCTCTGGCATGAGATTTATCCATCCCTGAATTCTTCTCAGATAAAGATAATATGATGTTTTCATCACATACTTATATGTTGCTTCTGATAAATAATCTCCTTTTAAAACCACACATTTTGATTGTGAACAATACGAATCACAAAAATAATCAGTGAGAAGATACCTTTCCAATGTAGGTAACGTTATTTCCTGACAAAAATCATTGAAACTATGACAGAAGTACAATTCTTCAAGTGATTGGCATCTCTGGATAACTTCAAATGGATTATTGCTTCTAATTTTACAATCTCCCAAGCACAACAGTCTAAGCTTCTTCAACATTGCAATTTCAGGGGAAAATTCATCAAATTGACAATAAAGCAATTCAAGAGTTTCAAGACTTTGCAGGGTTCCCAAAACAGAGATGTCACCCAAAATGACATTTTCAACTAATAGAGAACGAATGTTCTTCAATAACTGAATTGATTTTGGTAATGATAGAGAGGGAGAGCCTCTAGTATACGAATTTGATAAACTCAAAACTCGAAGCCCTACCGTATTTTCAAAGAATGAAGTGGGGACATCCTCGGACTCACACATGGACGTTTTTGCAATTAGAATCTCAAGCTTATAGCCATCAAATCTAGAGGAAAATAAATCCATTAGTTTTCCTTGGAAGAACAAATATTTGATATTCTTAC
>Ga0228711_1009129_pt1 | contig 13595 bp, 14 predicted proteins | sample MedpolnodulmetaG_2_FD_177996 | JGI IMG/M metagenome (GOLD analysis project Ga0228711, IMG submission 177996) | Root nodule microbial communities from Medicago polymorpha collected in Santa Monica, California, United States - brown nodules | ecosystem: Host-associated > Plants > Roots > Nodule...
GTACTTTGATTATGGATCCTGCACACTTGAACAAATTGTTTAGCATATCCAATTGATTATTTTTAATACCTTGTTATTGTCAAAACTCAATAGGTGACTTGTGAAACACCCTTGTTCCAACATATCTAACCAAATTGAACTCAGAATAACATGTCCCATATTCGCTAACCTGTCAGCACAACAATTACCTTCACGAAAAATATGGGACGAAATGATCTGAATACCAAGGATACATGCGTTATGCCATCTGTTCCGAAGCAACAAAGGAACTAAGGAGGGATTCCAAAAAATTAATAAAGCACTATTTGAATCACTTTCCAACCAAACATTTCGCCATCCATGGTGGGCCACATGCTCTATAGCTAGAATGAAAGCCAAAACTTCAGAATGGAACATGGAAGCAGAACTAATGTTACAAACAAAAGCACCAAGAAATGTCCCACGGAAGTCCCTAAAAAGGCCCCTGCAGGCCGCATGACCATCAAGCACGGAACCATCAATGTTGACCTTCAACCAAGGAGAGGTGGGAGCCTTCCATATCACAGGAATGATTTCTTTCACGGTACGGTAGTGTGCAAGCACCGCGAAAGAATCAAGTAAAGCAGAATCAGTGTGCAAGCATTTCCCCATCGAAGCTTTACCCGAAATGGCCACCAAGGAGTGAATTCTTACCTTTGCGGAGTGAACAGTAGCTGCATTCGAAGAAAATCGGATAGTGTTGCGCGATAGCCAAATAGTGTGAACCGTATGAATGACTGCGGCAACGTAAATGTCTGCAATCTGAGAAGAACACCGAGTAGGAATGCAAGAAAGAAGAGAGAGCGTTGAGGCACAATCTATCACGCAGTTGAGCTTTCCACCAAGCCAAGTCCAAAGTTCCATTGCAAACGGGCACCGAAGAAATAAAGGATCTGAAGTTTCATCAGTATTCAAGCAAAAGCAACAAGCCGAAACTATAATACAACCCCGAGTCCGAAGATTCTCATCAGTAGGCATCTTTATATGCATCAAACGCCAAAATGTAAATGAATGAGAAGGAGGAATGCACCCCATCCAAATTAAATCCGCCCAAGGCATATGAGTAGCTGGCGGCTTGAGGAATGCAAACGCATTTTTTTAAGACAATGTATCGTCTGTAGAATGAGCCCAAACAAGAGTATCTGGAAGAGGTACACGCGGAATTGAGGGCAGTCTGGTAGTCACCTCATTCACCAAAAGTGTCGGGGGCAAATTCCAGCCACCATCAACAATAATTTCCGACACTTTTCCTTTGAAGCCAACATGAAAATAAGGATCAATATCAAATAAACCAACAATAGAAGTACCCAGCCAGTTGTTGTTCTAAATAGAAATATTTTCACCGGTTCCCACAATCCATAGAGAGTTAGAAATTACAGCACCAATATGAATTTTGATACCTGCCCAAACAAAGGACTTAAAGTAATGATCAACAAGTTTACCATTCGAGATAAAACTTTGCTTGAGAAGGGCTGCCCATTGAGAATCTGTAGCTAGAAGGTTCCAAGCTAGCTTCAAAATTAGAGAATCATTAATCAAGCGGGTTGGCTTTAGGTCCAAACCCCCCTCTGTCCACGGACGACTGAGACAATTCCAAGAAACCGTGCAAACTTTTCGAGTCAGAACATCTCCACTCCAAATGCAATTTTTTATCCAAGTATCCAACATTCGGAGCAGCCGTCTCGGAAACATATAGACATGGAAAGAATAAACTAACATTCCGTGAATAATAGATTTAACAAGCTGAACACGGCCCATGACTGAAAGAAGAGAACCCTTCCAAGTTGCGAGCTTCGCTTTAATCCTGTCTGTAATCATTTGAAAGTGAGCAACCTTCGGATTTCCTTGAAAGATAGGGCACCCCAGATAAATAAATGGAACTGTTCCCACAGTAAACCCCAATAAAACAGAAATCATCTGGACACGAGTGGCAGTCATAGCACCTGTTTAAAAGCGACTTTTGGCATTATTAATAATTTGTCCGGAAACCTCTGAATATCTCTGAAAAATACTTAGAAGTCCTCGGATATTACGCTTTGTTCCTATATAAAAAATCATAACATCATCAACGTACAAAATGTGAGTGGGAAATGAAACCCACGGCAATAAGTCATAAGGGTAATACGGCTTGCAGCAGCTGCCATGGATAAAGCTCGATTGAGCACCTCCTCCGCAAGACAGAAAAGAAACGGAGACATTGGATCCCCTTGCCTAACACCACGAGAAAAAGAGAAAAAACCCACTGCCTTGCCATTCACAAGCACGGAGAGCCGAGCTGATTGCAAAATCAACAAGATCTAAGTCACAAATATTTCATCAAACCCAAACTTTCTAAGGACCTCAAGCAAAAAATTCCAGTCCAATGTGTCGAAAGCCTTAGCAATATCAACCTTCAGAGCTATATTACCACCATACTGACGCTTATCAAGTAAATTAATAGCTTCAGATGCAAGAATCACACATTTAGATATTTTACGATCATGGATGAACCCACATTGCTCAATAGATATAATCCTCATAGTAATAATTGCCAACTTGCCTGCAAGAATTTTAGTGATAACTTTGAACTGAAAAATAGCCAGAGTAATAGGACGATAGTCGCCCATTACTCGCGGACCAGGCACCTTCGGAATGAGCACAATGAGATTGTTATTAACACTATTAGCAAGTATACAAGAAGTGAAAAACTCTTGAACCGATTGAACCACATCAGCACCAATTATGTCCCAATAGATTTGGTAAAAGTGACCACCAAACCCATTAAGACCCGGGGCTCCATCCCCATTAAGAGCAAACACCGCATCCTTAATCTCCTCGCGTTGAGGAATCCGCAGCAGCATGCGATTTTCATCATCAGACACCAAAGAAGGAATAGTTTTCGTAATCAAGTCATTAGGAGTACAATCATTAGCAACAGTACAAATGGATTGGAAATAATTAATTACGTGCACCTCAATGTCAGAAGGCTCGGTGATAGCACGCTCACCATCTTGCAAAAAAGTAATAGAATTTGTTGGAGCTCGGATTTTTGCTAAGCGGTGAAAATAAGCTATGTTTCTATCACCATGGATGAATCTCTGATCTCTAGCTTTCTCTTTCCAAATATCCTCTTGATGGTTTAATGCCTTTGTTAGAACAATTTGAGCCTCTAGCTCCTGAACATAGTGTTCATCGGAAAAACTATCAGTGTCAATAATTTGTTGTATACGGTTAACTTCATCCACCGCCAACCGAACCTGCCTCTCAACATCTCCAAAAACCGTCCTATTCTAATGCTTAAAGGTTTGTTTCATGTGCATGAGCTTTGCCTGAAGCCGAGTCATGTCATGACCCCTAAAATTTTTTTCCCAAGTTTCCGTTACAAGCCTCCGACAGTCTTCATGAGAAGTCCAAGTTTTAAAATTTTTGAAAGAGCTCCCACGATTCACACCAGAAAAATCAACCGATAAGAGAAGCGGATGATGGTCTGATTGATGTTTCACAAGAGCGGAACAAGAAGTGCTGCGCCAAAAATTAATCCACTCCTCATTACAAATAGCCCTATAAAGATGGAGAGCTATATTTTCCGAGCTGAACCTGCCATTAGTCCACGTATATAAAGCACCCAAAGTAGGAAGATGATTTAACAAATTTGCATTAGACCAACTCAAAAAATCCAGACACAGTAAAGATGGAGGAGGCCTACGACCACGCTTCTCATGAGCACCAAAACCACATTAAAATCACCAATAAATAACCAAGGACGGTGAAAACACCCTTGCAGATGAGTTAAGTCAGCCCAAAGTGCACGACGCTTCAAATAATATGTACTAGCATAAACCGCGGCAATATAAACAGTTGACTAATGACAAGAAATTTCTAAAGCTATACATTGATCATACACAAATAAAATAGTTGAAGAAACATCATTGCCCCAAAGAGCCCATAAATTTGGCAGCAGATTTTCTCTAACATTCAGACAGTATTTCGACACGCCAATACTATTCCAATACCAAGAAGGGACATGATCAAAAGAAATCTTCGGAAGAAATCTTCGGCTCCGCAATAAACATAATTAACAGTTTATGTGACAAAAATAAATTTCTCAAGGCAATTTTAGATTCAAAATTACCTATACCTTGGAAGTTCCAATAAAGGAGATTCATTGAGATGGAGGCTGTGTACCCTTTGCACGGGTGTTGTACGAAACTTTTCCTAAAACTTTTTTTTTCATTGCTTGCTGCTGCTTTTTGGATAAAACTTGCGTGAAGCCTTCTTCTGCCATCCGTTGGTCATACTCACGAATGCGAGCCCATAAATCCAAGTCACTTTGTACATTTTTCGAAACATGGACTTCCTGGTGTTGAATGGAAACATAACGCACAGGAATAGCATTAATTTCATTTAGTTCATCACGTGAGGTGCTTTCTATCTCAATCGTTTTGGGTTGCACATCTGCTGCATGTTCCAATGCCATAACATCAAAAGATGTCTGCTGATGTAAAGCAGCAGTGCCAGCGCTTGCATTCTCCTGTTGTATTGCATCTTCTGCATAAGATATTTCCTCAAGAACATGAACAGATGTGGAAGGCAGTTTTTCTAGCTGAATGTCAGTGTCAACATTTTCGTAAGTGAATGTCAAGGCCTCAGGCTCTTTGTCCATCTATGCATCTGTCTGCAATTCGACTTGAGAAACCGGGATGGAAGCATCAGTAACTTCGTCCTCCTGTCTGGTTGTGGCTTCCAGCTCTAATTGTGATGGAATAGCATCCGCTTGCGGCGTTGTACAATCAATTGCAGTGTTATTGACCTCCAGAGCCTGGAAAGCTCTTGATGAGCCAATACTGTCGAGATTGTCCTTGGGCTTCCAGTTCAAAACCTGCTGCTTCTATGATACTATGCTCTTTTTATGTTTATCAGTCACATGAGTATCCTTAGTCTTAGCCGGTTGCAGCCACCGACAACTAGTAGTGTGGTGTCCAATGTTTCGACAGTGAGTGCAGAACGAAGGCAAACGTTCATATGTAATTTTAATGGCAAGAGAATAGCCTTCCCTCTCAATCATTAACTCATTAAAAATATGTTTTGACAGGTCCATATCCACCAAAATGCGCGCATAGTGTCCGAAGACGCGATTTTTTGTGGCAGAATCAACAAGCAGTAGGGTTCCAATTGCACTTGCAATCTCCTTTAGGGTACGATCCATCCAATATTCCTGGGGGAGCTCGTGTAACCTAATCCAAACATGAGCATGAGTTTGACGTTGCGTGCGTGCACTAAAGTCCTTTGACCATTCAAAAAGCCGAAGCAAACCCGGTTTAAGATTCAAGGTTCCCTTGGCCCAGATTGATCGTAAATCCTCATATGAAGCAAAAGCAAATTCAATATAGCCCTCACCCAAAGGTGTCATCTTCCATGGCCTAATATTCGTCCAGTGTTGTTGTAGCTTTGTCAGAACTTCCCTCGAACCATAGGGTTTGTCGCCTTTACTCAGTATGAGTCTGCCTCGGAGGTTACGCTTGCATACCTCAACTCCCCTTGCGTATTTCTCCTGAGAAATCTGAATGCATAGAGTTTCGCCACGGATAATCGGAGACGGCAGTAGTACTGAATTATCTGTCACAGTCGCAGAAACAAGGGCCTGCGCGAATAATTTTGTCTTTGGTGATGGAATATGGTGCGCTGGTTCAACCGCGATGGTGGGGGGTTTCACCGTAGATGCCAATTCAGTTTGCCAATCGAAAGCCATGGCAGGGCTCACGGTAGTGATGGTACAAACCGACAGCAGAAGTGGGAACGATGGCTGATAAGGTGGTGATCAGAAGCAAACCCTAGCAGAGCTCGTCAAAAATCTAAAGAGATCATCATAAATCAGCTCAGCAGTGGCAACAAACTTTATTTTTACTGAAATTTCTGAAGAGATAGATACACACTTTGTTTGTCAACAAGGTGGTTGTTAGATGTTGTTGATATGACAAGATGAACTCTAATGTATAGCCATGAGAATCAGAGGAAAAAAAATACTCCTGAAGCTGGCAGGGAAAGATTTAAGAATATACTTGGTTTATAGTGAATTAAATTCTTATATTTGTTGCTAACTAATATAAGAACATCTATGTGCATTCTTTTCCTTTATGTCTTTACTTATAGTTGATTCTCCTTTTGCTTTTTCTAAATCTTATATTCAATGAAATGATTTATTGAAAAGAAGAAAAACATTTTTATAAGGTACCTAAGAAAAAGTTTTAAAGGGTCAACTCAATTACCCCATCCCATATCCTTGTGTTTTTCATCACCTTCAATTAAGTGTGTTAATTAATTGATATTTTTTTTAAGAAACTAAAATAAAATATATTACCAAAGCCAAACAAGTCCACCCTTCACAATAAGTGCCTGGTAAAACTTGGGAAAGATTACAAAGTTACATTACAGCATGAACCACCAACGAAACAAAAACTAGAAGTAAAACAACTATAAAACAATTTTTAAGCAATAAAAGGGATTTAGCCATAAACAAATGATAATCAAACGCGAAAATTTTAATTAATTTTGATAATACTATATTCAACTGAAATTTCGTAAGTATTCCATTGTATCCTACAATCATCTAAAATAATCATAAAATTATATTTTTCAGTAATAATTGATAACAACATATAAGGTGTACACTGAAATTAGGATAGAAGCAAAGACTCTGAATAATATTGTTTATTGCTTTATTTTATTTCATTACCATCGTTAAAGAGTACATAGCCATACTTGCATGGTATGTGATATTTGATAAGGAAGAAAATTAACAAAATAATTCCAACAAATGGGTTCAACACAATTATTAAATTACATATTATTTTATACTTTATTATTATTATAAATAATATTTCCTAGTTCTTGTAATCATATATAAGGGTGTGGGTCTATATCATATGCTGGCTACTTCTCTCGAACACTCCATAATGGACTTTATACCTCTATTTCTTTGATCATGTGCCTGTCTCTTATCATCATATTTTCATTTATAATTTTAGGTTTCACACTTACAAAATCACCCTTGTGATCATATTCGGGTACAGGACCATCATATTCCGGTTCGGCATATTCAGGACCATCACATAGACATATGAAATTAATACACCGCGTAATCATTGGAGGCGTACAGAAATGTTCTGGACAAGTAGTGGGATTTTCACATGGAACGGTTACTGTAATTAAAAAATAGAACATAGGATTGTTATTATGAATTAAAAGTGATAAAATGTTGTGTAAAAATTAAAGAAGACAAATTTAAAAGAATGAAAAGTGGCATACATCCTTTGCACGTAAGAAATTGAACAAGAAATAGAGAAAGAAAGAGGATCATAACATAAGTAAACTTCATAATTTTAGATAAATATTCACTCCTTTGCACGTAAGAAATTAAAAAGAATTTTATCACTTTATAATGTAGAAAGCTCAAGCTTTTTTTACACCAAGTAAATATTTTCTACCATTTATAGAATTTTGAAAAATTTAACTTTCTAAATTAAAATCATTACAAAATGTCTCTTAAATAAACTGAAGTGTTGTATTTGCCCCTTTTAAACACTTAGTATAAAAGACATAAAAAACTTTTCAAATATAAGATATATTTTCTTACCCTTTCATGATAGAAAAAGGTAAATCACAAATGTTTTTAACGGTGAGAGTGTGTTTTTTATTTTTATTTAAAAAAAAACTTAAAAAAACCCCAAACTTGAGCAATTTGTTCAAAATTATCTTTTCATAAAACCTAAGTAAGTTTCCTTTGCTAAAATCTTTTAAAAAAATGGGATCACCAATACTTTTTAAACGTAAAAGACATGAAGGTAGATCAAATATAAAAAATCTCAAAAGGTAGTTATAACAACATAAAAAAAATCAATAAAAAGAAACGTTAAGTTAGACTTCAGAAGCACTTCAGATTTTAGATATGAAGATCGGAAGCACTTCAAGAAGTTCATAATAGGTGTTCAATAACGGTTCTTATCTTAGAATTCAAGACCAAAGTTTTTGAAGAACAAAATGGAAATCAAGTGTACTTGAGATTGCAGATCAGTTAGATCAGAATTGCAAGTTAAGGGATACAAAGGATTGAAACTCTAAAGATCAGAAGGACTTTAGAAACAGAAATTCAGAAAGCACATTAGAATACTTAAGAATTTATTACTAAGTTTATATCTCAGACATTCTAAGTTCATAGAGTTTGTTCTGTTTGTAATTGCTTAAACCTCTCATTGTATATCAAGTGTAAAAGAAATATTTTATTTGTAAACGCTTAGAATTCTCTTTCAGTTGTGATTGAGCATTGAAAGTCTCTTGCTTGTGATTGGAAATCTCTTTGTTGCGTCTTTGAGCATTTGTAATCAGTTGTGATTATAGTGAAATCCCTTGGAAGTGCAAGGGGACTGGATTACTCCTGAATTGTAGGAGGAACTAGTATAATTACTCTCTCTCTCTCTCTCTCTCTCTCTCTCTCTCAGTATAATTGTAGGAGGAACCAGTATAATCTCTTGTGTTTGTTTTATCCGCTGCACTCAGACTCTGAACTCATTCAATGCTTGACTTGTGAAACATTTATAAAAAGTTTGAAAAAGCCGACACAATTCAACCCCTCCTTCTTGTGTTTTTTTCACCTTCACGCTGATACCTCAAGACTCTTATCATGGCTGAGATTTTCCACCCGTAGTGTGACCCATATAGCCAAAGGAGTAAGCAACAGGGTTTGAGCTCACTTCTATAAAGACTTTGGACCCACAATCTTGTTAAAAGAGACAAAATATACATTAGGGAATGACCGCCTCCCAGCTGTGTCAATCTGTCCAGTGGTTTGTAGGGTGTCCTTGGGGAATGACAGCCTCCCATGACTCAACCTTACCTGTTTCTCATTTACCTGAATAATGTTGTCAGAGGGCCCTTCACTCTGATGGCCTTGAACAACCTTATTAGGTATAGCTCAACAAGTAGGCACCATTCGAACAACATAGTGTTCTCCATTGATTGATATGATCAAATCAGATGTGAGAATTATGTTGTCTCTATCTTTTACCAAGACCTACTCATTAACTGAAACATCATCATTCAGAGCCTCAAAAGAGTTTCTAGCTACAATATGAGGCTCTTCCGGGTTTCTTTTTTGACTATTCTGTTGAAGTACAACAGTAGTATCATTGCTTGGCCTAACTTGAATATTGGTTAAATCAAATGAGTGCAACTATATATCCTTGTTCTTATGGATATTAGCAGTTATGTGATTGGAGTTGGTTACATGACCTGATGTTTCTCCTATTCAATTCTCATAATTTTGTGGTTGAAGAGTAGACTTTGGTGGTTGTTGTTTTGGAACAGGTTGGCTAGTGAGTGTTTTGTTGGTTTCCTCTAAAGGTATCTGAACCAAATTAGCCCCTAACTTTCTACATTGTTGGAGATTATGCCCCATTAGCCTACAATGTGAGCAAAATAGTGGTTGCTTCTCATAAATCACCTCCACTAGGAAGGAATGGCCCTATCTTTCAACCAAAATTGCATTATATAGCTTCTTAGACACATCAACATCAACAAGAACACGCACATACAGACCAAACAATCGTGATTGAGTAGCATCATCTATAGTTAAGGTAGTCCCAATACCTGAAGCAATTTCGAACAATGTAAGATTTATCCAATATGCTCTTGTGGAAGGTTCACCGATCACACCTAGATTTTGGCAAGAGTATGTACTTGATTTGAAGGAGAGAAATTCTTTTTCTAGCAATAAAAGTGAAGTATTCCAGGTTTCAGATTCATGACACTAATGGACCACACTTTTCTCATATCTTCAATATACCTAAATTTGAACTCAAAAAAACCTTTTCCAAGAGAACCACAGACCAGAGTTTAAGATTAGACCAAAGGCTAGTGAACTTGAGCTTTAGTGCCTTCGTTGTAAAAGATTTCTCCCCCTTCTGAAAACAGAGGTGTCCGTGTAAACTGCGGTTGCAAAGATCAAGGCCTACCTCATAAGCCTCTTATGAGATCTTTACATAAACGGATTCACCGATGAAAAGTCTAGAAGGAAGTTGGTTAAGCTGGAGATCACAGGTGTTTGATACGACTTCGGCAAAAGATTTTCCGGCGGCGGTGGTGACTATTTTCGGTGGAGGGCCCAAAAACGTAAGATTAAGATACCTCCGTAGAGTTCTACGCAACAGATTTTAGTGAGGTTTATTAGCTAGGTTATTGTGATGATGCTAATATAATGTTAGTTTTAACCTAGAACATGTTAAAGCACCTAACAATTATTGCCTCTTTGTGTCATATGGTTCTTAAGTGTCATATGGTTCTTAAATGTCAAGTGCGTCCTTATGTGTAGAAATCTTCCTTTCTGAGTGGCAAAACCTTTTTTTTCTTTCTAATGGTCTGTTTGGTAGGCATGAAATAGAAAAGAGAGAAATAGAGTAGAGAGAATAAGGGGAGAAGTGTACACTTTCTCTCGTTTGGTGCAGAAGAGAAACTGGTGCGACAAATAAAAAGCCTATGGGTCCCACGTTTTTTTCTTCTTCTCTCATGAAAATAAATCACACACTCACAATTATTTTCATCAACATTTGTTTTAGCTTAAAATTATTTTTTGCATGAAAAAGTACATAATTGATTTTATAAATTGCATAATTATTTTTTACATGTTTTTGCATGACAGCTATTCTTAATTTATCAATCCATGTTTTTCTTATGGATATCATTTCATGAATTTTGGCTTAAATAATACTTTGGCATAATCCTTTGAACTTTGTTCATGCTGCTGCGTGTTTCTCTCTTTAAAGCCACAATCAACCATTTATACCTATGATCATTTTGAGCATGCATTTAATCAATCATATTTTGTTACCGTTCGCAATTGTTTGACTTTCATTCTTAATGGTTTGTTTGGTAGGCATGAAATAGGAAAGAGAAAAATAGAGTAGAGAGAATAAGAGGAGAAGAGTACACTTTCTCTCGTTTGGTGCAGAAGAGAAACTGGTGCGACAGATAAAAAGCTTGTGGGTCCCACATTTTTTCTTCTTCTCTCACATGTGCGAAGAAAGAGGGAAGAGAAGCAAGTTTTTTATGTTATTCTCATTATGCCCTTATCTTCTACCTAGTTTTTCTTTTTATCACATTTAAACTTAGCTGTTCCAATCTAAAGGTGGATCTGTGTATATGGAGAAAGGTATTGCCATGAAGGTGATGTAATTGGCAATATTGAACTTTTTCTTTCTTTCTAGAAACAAAAATCACAAACTGCATTTTATAAGATGAACATGAGAAGATTATTTTTCTCTTTTTCCTTTTGACAAAAGCTAAGTCTAAATTATGCAGGAGGGTTTTTCAATTAATATGTAAATGGAGATGATGAAGTGGAACAACCAAATGGGTTGTTGTCTGGTGTGAGTCAGAAATTAAAACTAGAGATGATTTTAAATGTTTTACTCGTGGTTTCTTTTTTTTAGGAAAGGGGAAATTTTTTTTTAAAAGGTAGGAATGGGGTAGTTGTTGAGTTGGTCTAATAAAATTAAAATATTCAACTACTTAAATCAATTAATAATAAAATAACAAAATTATTTTAATTAACAATTAATTAATTTACAAGTAAAATATAATAATTAGTTAAATCATTTCAATTATTTAACCTGCTCATAATTAAATAAAGTAATTGAATTAATTAAATCATTTTAATGTGGGATTTTTTTATCTCAGGGGTATTTTTGTATTTTTTGTTATTATCAACACTTCTCTCTTTTCTATTTGTTTAATCTTTCTCATATATCAAACAACCCATCAAATCTACTCTATTTCTCACCTTTTTCTCTCTTCTCATACTCTCACTTACATACTTCTCTCTTCACAACTTCTCTTCTAAACCAAACACACCCTAAAAGACATATAATAGTGGACCATTTCATAACATCTATTTTTGCATCAAGAAAAACGGCTAGTTTCGTACATGTGAATTCATGTTTAAGTTATAATCTTTTTTCTACTTAGTTTCATAAGTGCTTATTTGTGAAAAGTGATTACTGTGAATTTAATTGGTGAAATTCGTGCTCTTATTTTGGTGTTATCTTTGGGTATGTGAATTTGATGATAATTAAGTTGTTGATGTTGAATTTACATGCTTAAGTTGTATGGATATGGGTACTTTGTTGATTTTGCTCAAATTGGTATAAATTAGTGTTTTTGTTGTTGATTTGTGATGAATTCATGTTTAAATGAAGTTGTTGTTGAATGAGATATGTTGTTGTTGTTGATTTGTACCATGGGTATTCCATTTTGTGAAGTTGTTGTTTGAATTGAGGAAGTTTATGTTAAGTTGTTCATGTGAAGGACCAAAATGAACTTTTGATACATGAGGTTGTAGACTGAGTTTTTGACATTGTTGAATGAAATGGAGTTAGTAGAATTTCTGTTTTCATGTTGTGATTGAGTTAGTCAAGTCGTTTGAGAGAAAACGGGTTTTTAGTGTGAAATGTCGGTGTTTAAGCGTTTTTGCAAGTAAGTGATTATGTGAGGTTTTGGAAAAATGATTTTTGGATGGTTGGAACTTGAGCTTTTTCTGTAGATTATGATAGAGTTAAGTGTCAGGAGCATGTAGGCGAAAACGGCATCAAAATCCGATTAACAGTTTGAATTTTATGCGAAATGGTGAAAACAGAAAAACGGGAAAAAACTGTGTTGTCAGACGAGCACGGCCGTGTGTGTGCATGGCACGGGCCGTGTGTACACTCTCCCTTTTTTGGCACGGCCGTGCGTGTTGTCAGGACTTCGGTTTTTGCATTTTTTGTGCTTTTTCACCCATTTGTGTTTTGAATTGACTTTTGGTGTAAACATAAAAGTTTTAGATAATTTTATTAGATTTCCAATGGCTTTGGTTTGACTTGAAAATAATTTCTGGATTTTGAGTTATGATAGAAAAACTCCAAGTAGAAGAATTTTACGAAAATTCAGCACAACCGTTCTAAGTCAACCCAAAACTTATGGTTTGTTTCCAAAATTCAAAACTTGAGTATTAGGATTTTAATTAAGGTGTTTGAGAGTATTTAACCTATGTCTTGTTGAATCAAGCTTAGTTTTCTTTTGATAATGAATTGGTTTTGCAAAATGATAAAGAGAGACGAACATTGTGATTTTTATGATTTCGTCGTAATTGACCGGTGAAACACACATGTACACTCAACTTCACTTATATGTAATCTAAGGGTATACATAGTTGAGGCATTAGAGTTTATTTGCCTATTTTTGACTCAATTCCATAATTGTTTTAAGCTGTGAAACGATATACGAACTTTGTCGAAAATAATCTTTAAGACCAAATACTTAGCAAATCTTTTGTGGATAGTTTGATGTTATTATATGAAGATATGTGAATGATTGTTAGGTGTTGAATATGATGTTTACCATAATCTGTTGTATTTTCTCCTTTACTTAGAATGTGAGAAATCGTATGTTGTTATCGAATTATATAATGAATTCAATGTTGGTGTCTACATATATGTTGATTGATTGTGTAATTGTTGGGGAATACATATATGTTGAGTGACGTTGAATTTGTTGATGATTGCATATATATA
>Ga0228711_1009130_pt1 | contig 13595 bp, 6 predicted proteins | sample MedpolnodulmetaG_2_FD_177996 | JGI IMG/M metagenome (GOLD analysis project Ga0228711, IMG submission 177996) | Root nodule microbial communities from Medicago polymorpha collected in Santa Monica, California, United States - brown nodules | ecosystem: Host-associated > Plants > Roots > Nodule...
ATTCCGGAACCCTTATTTTGATAGGTTTGTCGCTTGCAACCCTATTTTCACAAGTTTGTCGCTTGCAAACTTGTTCTTTTCTATCTAGGTTTAGCGCTTGCTAACCCTACGCTTCCGTACTGCGTCATTGTTGCTGGAAGTTGGTTGTAATTGGAACCATCCGTGTTTTGAGTTGGTAACTTAAGTTAAAGGTCTTCTTAATCGTTTGTCAAAGTGTAAGGTGTGATAGATTCTTTTTCAAAGTTTGGTCTTAATTTACCTTTGTCTACTCGTATTTTTTATTTTGTTTCTAACTTTACCTCTTTTTCCTTGTTGGTAGATTAGAGGTTTGTTGAATCTTGTATCGTAGTTGGTTTCTTTTTTCTTTTTATCTGGATTTTTCCTTTTTTCTTTAGTAATGTTCGAAAATGATAAATAAAAAGAGAAAATATATTTATCATTATAAAAAAAAATTATAACTCATTTGAAAAATTTATTTATTTTAAAAATATAAAAGGTAGAAGGTTTAAATCGGATTTGGATCATCTACTTTATAGGCGAAAAATGTAGAGTGACATAGACAAAAATTTGGATAAAAAAGGATAGATGGTAATGTTTAAAATGGAGGAAAAATATGTGAGAGAAAACATATCAAGAAAGAGATAGAGAGAAAGGTAGATAAATGACCGTTAAATGGTCATAAATTATAAGAGCCTTGTCGAAAATATGAATTTGGATCCTCTACCTTTTGAGCTTAGACAACATTTGGATAGAATAAGATAAATAATGGTGTTTAAAATGGTGGGAAAAAGACGTGAGAGAAAGCAAATCAAGATAGAGATAGAAAGGCGGACAAATGGAAATTAGAGAATCCTTATCCAAAAATATAAATTTCATTTGTCTACATTTCTCTCTTTATGTCTCTTAATTTGTTTTTTAATACTTTACCCAAATACATATTTTTTCGAAAAAGGACCCTCTAAATTTCATTTGTTTACCATTCTATCTATCTATCTATCTATCTATATATTTATCTATCTATCTATCTATCGGTCTCTTGATTTACTTCTTTATATATCTTTTTTTTCTCCATTTTAAACACCATCCTCTCTCGTATTATATCTAAAATTTGTCTAAACCCACTCTACATTTCCCATTTAAAAGAAATCTAAATCATATATTTTCACATATTCATTCAAGGCTGAAGTTACAATAACAATAGTAGTACTACTCAAAACCCTTTCTCAAAATAATAATCCTATTGTACAAAATTTCATGAAACACAATCAGTAAAAATATATCAAATCACACAACATTGTGAAATTCAAACCTATTTAATACTACACACATGATTTTCTGTTTCACTTCTGCCAATCTACTAGATACAGGTACAAATCACTTGCACAGTTTGTTTTGTTAATTTATTTTCAAAGAAGTGAACTCATTTATCTATCTAATACTAGAGATTAATTAAGTTGTGATTTGTAGAGTGAGGTGGATTAGTGAGCATATGAACAACTTCCCTCATCGTAGGTCTTGCAGGTCCCATTTCTTTAACACACATCATAGCTATGTTGAACATATAGATAACACTAGTTAAAGGGTATCCATTGAGTCGTGGGTCCACCACTGCTGACACTAATGCTTTATCCGACGGCTGATAAAGTTCTAATTCAGTTTTATTGATCCATCCAACGATGTCTACTCCATCTCCAAACTCACCAACTGGCTTCCTTCCTATAATCAGCTCCAATAGCACCACTCCAAAGCTATAAACATCACTTTTTTCATCCACTTTGAGAGTGTATGCATATTCTGTTCACCCATTCAACACTTCCATTATTAGAAACTAATTCAATCACACGACATTACTAAAATAAATAATATTGTTAGGTCATAATAGAATGTTAGTAAGTCTCGTAATCAGGGGTGAACCTAGACTTTCGATATTTGTGTGGCTAAAATATCAAAGAAACTATATATATTAGCAAAGCGAATTAGTTACACATGAAGCATAATAGCAAAAACGGTTTGGATGTGTCCTTTTTACCAATGTGTCACAGGTTCGATTCCCTGATTGGAACACGGAGTGTTGAACCCAAGACGTGGTGATAGTAAAAGCGCTTTTGTGGCTACAGCCACACTATGCCTTATGGTGGGTCTGTCCCTGCTCGTAATCGTAAATACAACTTAGATGGTAAAAAACTGGAGTGCATATTCAAACTCGTAATTTTCCACTACTCAAAACGCCGTTAGTGTGTGTAAATTTCGTTGCTAGACTCGTAAATATAAAGTATGGAAGGAACTAACCTGGAGCAATGTAGCCGTAGGAGCCAGCAATAGAGGACATGGATTGAGAAGCACCTGGATCATACAAGAACTTAGCAAGTCCAAAATCAGCAACATGAGCCTCAAAATCAGCATCAAGCAATATATTATTAGACTTAACATCCCTATGAATAATAAGAGGAGAACAATCATGGTGCAAATAGCAAAGTCCCTTAGCAGCTTCCACAGCAATTTTGTACCTCATTTCCCAACTCAAATGACAACCTTTTGCACCATGAAGCCACTCACCCAAACTACCATTAGGCATATACTCATACAGCAACAAATTTGTATCCTTATTTGAAACATATCCCAAAAGCCTCATTATGTTTCTGTGTCTAATCCTTCCCAATGTCTCTATCTCAGCTTTGAATCCATAATCGTTTCTACCACTTCCTTGTCCAACTAAACGCTTTATCGCAACGTCTGTTCCGTTTGCCATGGACCCTCTGTAGACAATCCCAGCACCTCCTTTTCCTATTATGTTCTCTTCTTTCAGACACTCCACTACTTCCTCTGCTCTGAATTCCAACTTCTGAAACGCTGTTAGCTTCCATGCTTTTGCCATGTGACGCTTCCTCTTCCTCATCATGTGCAATGTTACAATTACCATTAAAACCACTGTGGCAAAGAGGATTGCTATAACGACGGCTTTCTCCTTTGCATGGCTTTTTCTCGAAGGATAGAGCAATGAAGAACATGTTGTTTGGTGTGGGAAACATAGGCTAGGGTTTCCGGCAAATGACCGGTCGTTGAAGACCAAAAACTGACCACCAGTGGGGACAATTCCGGTGAAATTGTTGTAAGATAAATCCAGCGTCGTTAGACTCGTCATGAATCTAATCTCATCGGGGATTTGCCCCAATATGCTATTGTGCGAAACATTCAAAATGCTTAGCACCTTCAAATTCTTCATCCCTTTAGGAACTTCACCGGTAAGCATGTTTCGGCTGAAATCAACTGCGGTCAATGAACTACATTGAGTAACCGTCTTTGGAATTCCACCGGTGAGATTGTTGCCACTTATGTTGATTCTAGTCAACACCGGTAAAGAAAAGACCTGTGCCGGAATTTCTCCTACAAACTGATTGGCGTCGAGTAACAGCGTCTGCAGTGATCGGAGATTCTTCATTGACACCGGAATCCTCCCGGTAAATAAATTGTTAGAAAGAGCGAGAGTCCCGAGGGAATTGCCAGAAATCTCCGTTGGTAGTTGGCCGTTAAAGCGGTTATTTCCAAGCTCCATTAGCTGTACAGAAGGCAACTGAAAAATCCCCGGTGGGACCGGGCCGTCCAAGTAGTTATTAGCAACTCTGATTTTTTGAAGTGACTTACACGCGCCGATTCCGTTAGGTATTGGACCGCGGAAGAAGTTGTCAGTAACGATAAACGTTTTCAACTTCTTCGATTTGCATAACTCCAGTGGGATCAATCCGGTGAGGTGATTCTTCGTAACGTCAAAGTATATAAACTTTCCGTTTGAACCGAGATTCTGCGGCAATACAAAAGAGAAATTGTTTTCCCAAACCTGAAGTGTTTCGAGGTTAGGAAGATCGCCGATGAACGCTGGAATTGAACCTCGAAGCTTGTTCTGGAAGAAATTGATGAGAGTGAGATTTTTCAGCTCTGAGAAGGTTTCTGGAATCTCCCCTGAGAGTCCGTTGATGGAGAGATCCAACGACATGAGACTTCGCATTGAAGAGAGTTCGGGTGGAATAGTTCCGGTGAGGTTGTTCATTTGCAAAAACAAGGTGTCGAGGTTTTCTAAATTTCCCAGACTCGGTGGAATTTCTCCGGTGAGGTTAGCGTTAGAAATTTCAAGATATCGGAGAGATTTGATTAAACCTAACTCCGGTGGAATTCCACCGGAATAAGCATTATCGTAACCTAAACCGAGTTCCTTCAGCGTCTTTAACTTCGACAAACTCTTCGGAATCTTCCCTGTTAAACTGTTATAGTTCAGCCTTAAAATCTCCAACTTCTGAAACTCCGAGTAACTCTCCGGTATTGTACCGGAGAAAAAGTTTCCAGCAAGATTTAAGTGATTGAGTTCCATCAGGCTAACGATTTCCTCTGGAAGAGGACCTTTGAAGCTATTGTCATAAGCATCTAGAGCCTCAAGTTTCTTCATTCTGAAAGTGATATTGCCGGGGAAGTTGCCGGAGAAGACGTTGTGAGAGATGTTGAGGATTCTAAGAGAAGTAAGTTTGGATAGCTCAGTTGGAAGCTCGCCGGTGAGATTGTCCATAGTGATGACAAGGCTTTCGAGCATGTTCAACTCTCCGATCTCCTTGGAAAGGTGTCCGAAGAGTGGAACTTGCGTCACGTTCAGAGCAATCACTCGTTGATCTTCGTTGCATTTTACACCGGAAAATGAACAGTGAGCTGAAGCAGAAGTTGAAAATTTCCAGTCATTGAGTGCATCATCTTTGGCTTTCTCTCCTTTCATTGATTTTTTTAGCTTTAGCAACGCATCAAGATCATTATTTAATGAAGAACACGTTGTAAATAACATGCACAATAGTAGCAAATAACATGTGATACTTTTCATCATTCTCTTTAATCTGTTTTGTACCTATGAGTTTGTTTGCAATGTTTGCATTGGGTGTATTTAATTTCTCTTTTTGGTACCACACACACTACATGCAGTGATTGCATTCTGTATTTATTTCTCTTATTGCATTCTGTATTTATAATAAGTACAATTATAGTTAATTTAATTGATGTTATCTTATTGGTTAACATATGGTGGAGTGGAGTATAATCTTTGTGTAATATCCTATTTCCCACTAGTTAAGTCCACGAGTAGACTTAATTTACTTTTGTGACGAAGATGCAATTTTTTGTTAAAGACACACTTTGGAATTAAACCAAAGTTGATTTATGTTTTTTTTTCCAAATTAAAAAAGAAAATGGGGAGAAGAAAAGGTGTTTTACGTGGAAGAATTTGAACTTTGTATTTGAGAAAGTTGTTGCTCGTGAAAAGGTGAAGGCATTGATTCTATGTTTCAAGTTATTTCCACCATCATCCACTAGATATTGTAGAATCGTATTCTATGTTTGGTTAAAGTGTATTATGCATTAGTTAAATTTTAAATTGTTTTTATGAGTATATGGTTCTGTCCCAAACATTTCGAAGTTTAATATAAATAATCTTTTTGGCTTATATACTAGAGCGATTGGATGTAAATCACATGAGTTCTGTAAAATGAAAAAGGTTTTTGAATTGTTTGTGTAACAATCAACTCGTTGTTATAGCCTAGAAATCACTGATTGTTACTGGGAATGATGATTTTTTGTGCACAATATTCTCTACATTTGACGAAGACATCAATGGTCCATTTATGGTTGTGGAGGGTGGACTCATGGAATTATAAAAAGGTGTAAGACTAGAATAACAATGATATTTACTTATTTGACTGTTGGCATCTAAGTAAAATGCAAGTTCAAATTGCGATCAAGTATACAAAATTCAGTACCTGAATTTAGGGTAACACTATTGCATCACTATCTTGAATGTGCTCTCTGTTATCTAGTGACAGATGAATGCTAGTACTCTTAAGATTAAAGTCGTACTGTGTACCTAAAAGTGCAAACTATCAAGTTTAACATTTCAAATTTGAATTTTACTTAAAAAAAACGACTCAAACTTGACTAATTTTGTTTATATATAAAATAAAAAAATCAGGAGTTTAATCTTGACTCGTTAAAAGTTAAAAAAATACAAGTAGAGTAAGAAAAGAAAAAAATACTAGTAAAAAATAAAGACTTAATTTGGTATTTTGTCTGAGCAAACAAAAGAGTAATGATGGGTGTATATTGTATATCCATATATGGGGTACACCTATTCGACAACCCACCATTTGTGGTGGTTGATGGTGGTTGTGACCGAGTCTAGCGATTCTAAGGATGTCGACGGCAGGGCTCTAATAACTCACATGGTTTGGGAGAGCTTCGACAACCCTTTTGATGGTTGACGGTGGAGCTTAGGTGACTTGCAATTGTTGGTGAAGTTGTGATGACCCATGAGTGTTGGTGGCGAAGTTCACAAGTGTGAAGAGAATGACATATGTCTTGAAGGAAAAAAAAAACTATGATGAAAGAGTAAAATAGCAATGAAATGTAATTCTTTATGTCATAAATCATGTAGGAAATAAATAGTATTAGTGTGAATAGTACTATGAGCGAATAATAGCAGGGTCCTTAGGCTTATAAATAAAGGCTTCTACGAGAGTAGAAAACAAGCCGTAAGAAAAGATCTATAGTGAATAGTAATATGAGCGAATAGAAGTAGGGTCCCTAGGCTTATAAATAAAGGCTTCTACGTGAGTAGAAAGCAAGCAGTAAGAAAAGATCTATAGTGAATAGTAATATGACCGAATAGAAGTAGGGTCTCTAGGCTTATAAATAAAGGCTTCTACGAGAGTAGAAAACAAGTTGTAAGAAAAGATCTATAGTGAATAGTAATATGAGGGAATAGTAGTGGGGTCCTTAGACTTATAAATAAAGGCTTCTACGAGAGTAGAAGCAAGCCGTAAGAAAACTTTTGTAGTATGAAGTTTCTCTAAAAACGTTCTATTCTCTAAAGAATATGGTTGCAAATAGGCCGACTACAAACCTTGTTTTTTGTGGTGCCAAAAGTATTTTGTCTCGTGTTTATTTGTGTATTAAAAAATTTGTTTTAGTTTTCAAAACTTTAAATGTTACATTTTTTTTACTGAAATTTTTAAATGTTACATCAGTTTGTGACACTCATAGCTCCATCATCGGAAGCTAGATGCACCATCCTCCTCACTATTAGGAAGAACTCTCAATAGAGGTCAAGCATGTAATTGTATGCATAATTAGTCACCGCTGTTTTTCAGTTATCGTGATCCCATAACATCACTCTGCTACCATCCATAACCAACATCGTCTGCCCCGGATTTTCATTCCAACATAACACCATTTTGGAAGCCCTACGAACTTGTGATAGAGACTTCACTTAACTCGTCATATAAGGGAACAAATATCGTTGTGTGTGAAAGGGATCAAATCTCTTGTTAAGCCAAAAATTAATAATAAGGGAAGAAAATTATTATTATTTTAAAAATATACCGTATAAATGTGTCATGTTTTATTTAGAAAAGCATATAGAAAAAATTATTTACAACATACAAAAAGAGAATATATGTAGCTTTATATATATTTTTTTAACAAGTGTGAATATTGCGAAGAGAAGGTATTTAATTTTATTTTCCAATCAATAATTTTTAGTCATGAAACAGTAGATCATGATTCTCACATAGCAATGCCTCCAAAATGGATTCGTATTATTCTTTCAACATTTCTTTCATAGTTTTTTGGAATTGGGATCCACATCCACTAATAATGGATGGGTGGTATGTCAACCCTCTAATGATAGTGAGTAGTGACAACTAGTTTAGTGTGCGTGAAGCGACCAAAATTATCTTCCATTATTGGCCCTTAAATTTTTCTTGCTCTTTTACAATGGCAGACAGTTTATATTCTCTATGCCAAGCTCCTGTACTTAGCTACAATGGCGGATCTTGTGCAATTTCCCCCACACATTATTTTTCCTTTTATATACTTTTGAACATTTTGGTTCCCATATAGAAAAATGGATATTGTCCCCACATATTTTTTATTTCTCTTTCACATATTCTCTCACTGTTTTCTCTCTTGCAATGCAGTGTAGAGAAGTAACAGTAAATATCCTTGGATGTTGATGAAGTGTAAACCCTTGTATAATTCTCGAAAGAGCAAGGAAAATAACTATAACGCAGCTCGTTACAGCGAAAGGCAAAACCAGGGTTTTGATACTTCTTTAAAATGATCTTGTTAATAATCAAGCAAGGTGTGTGTTCAAGTGAGGAATTATTCCATGTGTCGAGGAGAAGTATGAAGTCACAGCAATTACAGAAATAATATTTCTATAATATCTACACAGTATCCATGTTTTGAGCACTTACTTTATCGTTATTTTTTTATCAATGAAATTTGAACAGATAATCTCTCATAAATTACTCATTTTTACTATGTTAATGGCCGCTTTTGTGCACTATGACGACATGCTGGAACCACTCTAAAGTGTGGATCACATTTGTTCCGGCAGTTGACCTCTATAAACCACAAATAGCATAACATAATCATTTTGTAATTAGATTTGATTCAGTTCAGATAAAAATGTCCTACTTTGGCCAATAACCACTTAGTTTCTAGTACCATTATAAGCCACGTTTGATGAAGAACTTGGTACCAAGACTCTTATCCACAAGTCTCTAATTCAGGTCCTTATACTCATCATGTGAATAGCAAATTGGCAATACCGAGATTGGTTGCATCCTCTAGCAAACAGAAAATGAAGTCGTAATGAGTAAACCGTCACTCTTAATCATGCAGTCTTAGAAACTCGCTTGAGTTGGTTTAATGGTGTGCCAATTTTTGTGGGTTAGTTCATAAAGAACTTCGCTCCATCTTTAAATGGAGTCCCCGCAATTTTGTTGAAGTAAATTTTCGATCTCAGTAAATTGAGTTTCTTAAGTGGTTATAGATTTGATCTCAGATATGTGAGTATAGAGGAATAGTTGTAGGGAAGTTTCAATGCCTTGAGTGATTAGTCTCTCTCATTCGCGAAACAAGTGGTGCTTACACAAAAATACCCCTTTGAACCGTGTCATTTCATTGAATGAATCTTCCCCTTTCAAGGGGAAAAGGAAAACCAATGTTTATGGTGCCCACAGTTGTGAAGTAATACAGTGGCACAAGGGATTAAAACTCAAATATTATCCGGTCATTTTTTGCAAGAAAGCGGATCTGAGATGGGGACTAAATAGAACAAAGCATATGGCAAAGGAGAATATGGACATTAACATGAGAAAAATTGAAGTGACTTCAATATATTGATCAGGTTGAAAACATAGTACAACAATAACGGTGAGAAACAACTACTACTTATGTAAACAATCATAAATTTTGTTAAGAGTAACTTAGGTAGCATACCTATTTCTCCTTAATGATATACCCAAGCTTTGACTCAGCTACACCTAACGTTTCATTTTCACAATGAACAAGTAGAAACTTGTGCAGACCCTTGCTAGCTTTTCCATCAATTAGCAAAGTAGCTGCCTCTAGAGCTTCGGAAGTATTCGCAAATTTGTTAAATGCTTTCAATTTTTATTTTTTTAGAAACTGCTAAATTTATTCACGACGAGTGTGTGCAAGAAGCACAACAAAAAAACTTGCGGCCAAAAACAGGAATACAAAGGCACTGATATAGCAGAAGCCCCACAAAAAGCAGAAAACAGCACAGGAAATAATTAAGCCATAGCACGAACAGCTAAAGGCCACTAAACCGATCAGCACCTGATAACAAAAAAATGAGGCTGCCATATACAAACATGCAGACCAGAAGCGGTGACTGCAGAAAAACTCGGCATACCACAGCCTGAAAACTTGTCGATGCAGAACCGGTAAAACCGCTCCCTTACTGCATAAGACACGCTTTCAGATTCCAACTCCACTCATAAAACAAACAAGCTGGTATCTTCAAAGGACTTAAAGTCCATTTCCACGACAGCACCTTCACAGCCTCCAGAATCTCCTCCACCCCACAATTTGAATTGTTAAAAATTCGCTCATTTCTCGCCTTACATACACTCCACACCACGGCATGCCAAATCAAACAAAAACCTTTCCGGATCCTATTATTACCCGCAAGCTCATTCCAGCCCTCCCACAACAGGAACAAATTTGGCGGAAGCTCCAAGGAAACCTCAAACCACCTCCACACGCCTTTCCACACCTCCATAGCAAACTCACAATGAATAAACAAATGATTCACCAACTCCACATTCCCCTCACACAAAACACAACTCACCGAAGTATCCGGTGGAAGAACTTGCATGTGCCATAAATTGACTTTCGTCGGTATCCTATCATGAAGCAATTTCCAAGAGAATGCTACCACTTTAGACGGAGCCGGACTTTTCCAAATATGAGAAAACACCCTCCTTTCCTCTATGGAAGCCATGCTCTCCTCCAGCATCAACACCTCCAACTTCTTGTACATAGATTTCACCGTAAATCCACCATTCCCTTCCAATCTCCACCACCAAGCATCCTCCTCTAGAGACCCTCTAAAGCCATCCAAGTCTTGTAATAATTCGTTAGCAACTCATTCTCCCAGACAAAAAGGGGGCGCCTCCAATCAAAGGTCCAATTACTAACAGATGTATTAAAAATTCCCACATCTCCAACCTTCGCCTCTTTTTGATTAGGAAGCGAGAAAAGTCTCGGATATTTCTCCCGGAAAGAAAGCTCCCCCCTCCAAGGTGGCTTGGAAATGCTTTCAATTTCACCACCTAATTTTGCATCACTTAGGATTAGCTTTAAATGCTCAAGAAACACAAAAAATATAGATGCATGTACATAAATTGGGGAATTTGATGGGAAGGAGTTTGGCAGTGATTGAAGAGTGGGCCATGGGACCATTTAGAAGAGAGGCCTTTAGTGTGATCGGAATGGAGATGTGTTAAGAAGTATGCTTCACTTCCCTTTCCCCAACGATCTACTGATATTAACCCATCTTCCATTTTTGGTAATTGAGAAAGAAACACTACTGCTTATATTAAGTGATGATGAAAATGAGAAATTTTATTTCATATTTGTATTTGGGGAATGCTTAGCAGGAATTTTTGAAAATATGAATTTGGATCCTCTACCTTTTGAGCTTAGACAAAATTTGGATAAAATAGGATAAATAATGGTGTTTAAAATGGAAGGAAAACGAGTTGAGAGAAAGCAAATCAAGAAAGAGATAAAATGGCATACAAATGAAAGTTAGAGAATCCTTATCCAAAAATATAAATTTGGATCGACTAATATTTGTAAATTTCATTTGTCTACATTTCTCTCTTATGTTTCTTAATTTGCTTTTTCGAAAAAGAAACCTCTAATTTCATTTGTCTGTCATTCTATCTATGAGTCTCTTGATTTGCTTACTTTTTTTTTTCTCCATTTAAAACATCATTCTCGTATTATATCTCCATTTAATAGAAATCTAAATCATATATTTTCACATATTCATTCACGACTGAAGTTACAATAATTATAGTAGAATTACTCAAAACCCTTTTTCAAAATAATAATCCTATTGTACAAAATTTCATGAAACACAATCAGTAAAAATATATCAAATCACACGACATTGTGAAATTCAAACATTAAATACTAGACACTTGATTTGTTGTTTCACTTCTGCCAATCTACTATATACAAGTACAAATCACTTGCACAGTTTCTTTTGTTAATTTATTTTCAAAGAAGTGAACTCATTTATCTAAAACGCTGTTAGCTTCCATGCTTTTGCCATGTGACGCTTCCTCTTCCTCATCATGTGCAACGTTACAATTACCATCAAAACCACTATGGCAAAGACAATTGCTATGACGATGGCTTTCTCCTTTGCATGTCTTTTTCTCGAAGGATAGAGCAATGAAGAACATGTTGTTTGGAGTGGAAAACATAGGCTAGGGTTTCCAGCAAATGACCGGTCATTGAAGACCAAAAACTGACCATCGCTGGGGACAATTCCGGTGAAATTGTTGTAAGATAAATCCAGCGTCGTTAGACTCATCATGAATCTAATATCATCGGGGATTTGCCCTGATATGCTATTATGCGAAACATTCAAAATGCTTAGCACCTTCAGATTCTTCATCCCTTTAGGAACCTCACCGGTAAGCATGTTTCGGCTGAAGTCAACGGCTGTCAATGTACTACATTGAGTAACCGTCATTGGAATTCCACCGGTGAGATTGTTGCCACTTATGTTGATTCTAGTCAACACCGGTAAAGCAAAGACCTCTGCCGGAATTTCTCCGACAAACTGATTGGCGTCGAGTAACAGCGTCTGCAGTGATTGGAGATTCTTCATGGACGCCGGAATCCTCCCGGTAAATAAATTGTTCGAAAGAGTGAGAATCCCGAGAGAATTGCCAGAAATCTCGGATGGTAGTTGGCCGTTAAAACGGTTATTTTCAAGCTCCATTATCGTTACAGAAGGCAACTGAAAAATCCCCGATGGGACCATACCGTCCAAGTAGTTATTAGCGACTCTGATTTTTTCAAGTGACTTACACGCGCCGATTCCGTTAGGTATTGGACCACTGAGGAAGTTGTCAGTAACGATAAACGTTTTCAACTTCTTCGATTTGCATAACTCCGGTGGGATCAATCCGGTGAGGTGATTCTTCGTAACGTCAAAGTATATGAACTTCCCGTTTGAACCGAGATTCTGCGGCAATACAAAAGAGAAATTGTTGTCCCAAACCTGAAGCGATTCGAGGTTAGGAAGATCGCCGACGAAGGCTGGAATTGAACCGCAAAGCTTGTTCTGGAAGAAATTGATGAGAGTGAGATTTTTCAGCTTTGAGAAGGTTTCTGGAATCTCCCCTGAGAGTCCGTTGATAGAGAGATCCAACGTCGTTAGACTTCGCATTGAAGAGAGTTCAGGTGGAATTTTTCCGGTGAGGTAGTTCATTTGCAAAAACAAGTAGTCGAGGTTTTCTAAATTTCCAAGACTCGGTGGAATTTCTCCGGTGAGGTTAGAGTTAGAAATGTCCAGATATCGGAGAGATTTGATTGAACCGAACTCCGGTGGAATTCCACCGGAGTAAGCATTATCGTAACCTAAACGGAGTTCCTTCAGCGTCTTTAACTTCGACAAACTCTTAGGAATCTTGCCTGTTAAACTGTTATAGTTCAACCTTAAAATCTCCAACTTCTGAAACTCCGAGTAACTCTCCGGTATTGTCCCTGTGAAAAAGTTTCCAGCAAGATTTAAGTGCTTGAGTTCCATCAGGCTAACGATTTCCTCTGGAAGAGGACCTTTGAAGCTATTGTCATAAGCATCTAGAGCCTCAAGTTTCTTCATTCCGAAAGTGATGTTGCCGGGGAAATCGCCAGAGAAGAGGTTGTGAGAGATGTTGAGGATTCTAAGAGAAGTAAGTTTGGATAGCTCAGTTGGAAGCTCGCCGGTGAGATTGTCCATAGTGATGACAAGGCTTTCGAGCATGTTCAACTCTCCAATCTCCTTGGAAAGGTGTCCGAAGAGTGGAACTTGCGTCACGTTCAGAGCAATCACTCGTTGATCTTCGTCGCATTTTACACCGGAAAATGAACAGTGAGCTGAAGCAGAAGTTGAAAATTTCCAGTCATTGAGTGCATCATCTTTGGCTTTCTCTCCTTTCATTGATTTTTTTAGCTTTAGCAACGCATCAAGATCA
>Ga0228711_1009134_pt1 | contig 13592 bp, 6 predicted proteins | sample MedpolnodulmetaG_2_FD_177996 | JGI IMG/M metagenome (GOLD analysis project Ga0228711, IMG submission 177996) | Root nodule microbial communities from Medicago polymorpha collected in Santa Monica, California, United States - brown nodules | ecosystem: Host-associated > Plants > Roots > Nodule...
CTATGTTTTTTTGAGGACTTTTTTTCTCTCCCCTTAAAGTTAAAGCCATACCAGCTGCATGTTTCTTTGGCTTTCTTCCTTTAATATTGTCTCCTTAAGTGATTCAACATTTTTTTATTAAATTTTATAATGGCCGTTACTTTTTCATTTCTATTTATTCTCATATATGTAGTTGTACTGAATTTGTTTATTCAAACTAGAATAATTGTCATTTGTACTCAATCAGTGTGTTAGTTTTATACAAATGTGGTTATTCTGTTGTGGAGAGTGATTATTCAAATAACACTTATTTTAGTTTAAACCTCAATTTGATATTTTGTCTAGGAAATGAGCTTACCAGTTTTCTCTTAATATTTTTGGTCAAGAAAAATTCATGATGTAATTACAAATGCAGGTTGCATCCAAGAAGAAAAACGTTGCGAATGAAGCTGGGCTTATTTTACAGGCAAAATTGAAGCAATTAGCATCTTCATCCTAGAGTTGGTTATGCTATATGTTGTTGAAACCTTTTATTGAAAGAATTCCATTTTTTTGTTGTGATGCCTCAGAACATTAGTTTGGAACTATTGGAACTGTATTTAGAAAATCTAGTTGACCAATGGCATTCAAGATTTAAAAGGTTACTGTGGAAATAAGCATTGGTCTTTCAATTACACAAGTCTTTAATCAGAGCAGGCAGGCTGTTGAGCACTTCATGCTCTTTATCAGGAGGGATCCTGTGATTGTTGGGCACCACCAATTTTACTCACCATTTTCTTTCTTTTACACGCTCGAAATGCTCTTTATTGGCCTTTACCATATGACATTGTAGGCATTTTGTCATTTCTTCATTTGATGCTAGGCTCGGTAGAAGATAATCGTGTCCTGATGTTTATTTACCCCTCTCCTTTCTCTATCCATTAGAATAGTGTAAGAGGGTGTCCAAGAGGGCTATGATATAAGGGATGCTAATGCCTAGGGTTTAAATGTCTTGGATTTTGTTATAACTGTTTATTTTAATTTTACTGTAGCTTATAGTTATTTTTGAAAAGGAGAGGAGCATCTTATAATACACGAGAACAGGGTGACATGCTCCTAAATTGTATTTTTGTGATACGGAAACTGCATAGTAAACTTTGCATTAATTATGGAAGTCATTCCCATAGAGAAATTTGATTACAAATGTGAGTTTGAGAAAAAATGCAAATGGATTAAAACCATGTTTAGGAATTGTACTATAAAATGATGACTATTGAAGGGTGAATAGAGAAGTCTCTTTGAGAGGTTTTAAGGTCGGGTGTTAAGAGATACAAGGGACATTAATGCCATGCACTCCCTCCATCCTAAATTGTATGTCGTTTTGGGCATTTCACATCTATTAAGAAATGCAATTAAAGATATTATGAGTTGTTTTACAAAACTGTCTTTAATAAATAATATGGGAAAGATAAATGAAAGAATTGAAATAATAGTAATAAATAGTTAAGGTTATAATAGAAAAAATAACATTGATATTGTAAAACGAGATATAATTTAGGACAACTTTTTTTTCTTAAAACGACAAACAATTTAGGACGGATGGAGTAAAATGCAATGGCTATGAGGTCACGGGCAGAAATGAGGCATATAACCAAAGATATAGATAACGAGAAAGTTCAATAAAAAAAACTTTAATTGAGACAGTCTTTGAAAAAATAATACTTAATTGAGAAGTAATATTTTTTAGAAAAAATATCATCTTCCTGAAGTCTCTATCTGTGACACACACAACCCGTCTAATTATACAATAGACACTAACTCATAGTGATGTATCTTAAAATAGATACAAACCTCATTTACCAACTTAACACCGTTTATTAAATCCTTAAACACGACTCTAGTTTTGCAGTTGACACGAACTATCCCCAGGGTCACTTTAAATAGATAAAGACCGCCATTATCAAATTAACACTATTTTTCTAAAACTAAAAACCACTATTTTTATATGGATTAACAGTCGTCTATAGACTAGTTAGGATTTGAGGAGGGTTATGTCATGTGTGGGTGGTGTTGTTCACGGCTTGGGCCGACCCCGGTGAACTTTATTCTCGTGAAAGTATACTTATTAAGAAGAGTAACTTTGCAAAAAAATAAAATAAGAGAATTTTAATAATGTGTGAGAAAAGATGTTCTTTATTCGATATCTATTTATGATATACGTATTTGTGAATATGGTTTTCTTTGTGCAGTATCACATATTATTATCATATATTCATTCTCTGTCATCGTGATCTTAGCTCAGTTGATATGAATAATGCATATATATGCAAGGTCCAGGGTTCGAACCCCGGTCTCCACCAAAATAAGCATATTCATTCTCTTTTAAAATTTAGAAATTAATACATTTTTGCTACCACATAGGGGTGGCAAAAAAATCCGTGCCCGCGGGTATTCGCCCATAAAATCCGTCATGGGCACAGGGCAGGTAGCTAAACGGGTAGCCACGGGTATAATAAACGGGTATTTAACTACCCGTTATTTTATGGACACGGATACGGATTTGATGATACCCGTGCCCGCGGGTATCCGTACCCGTTAATAAATTAAGTAAATTGCTAAAATATCTATGTGTATATATAAAATAACTTCGAATGCATATGAATATTTGGATTTTAGTCCTTTACTGCTTTTATTTGGAGGTTTTTTTTATACTTTTTGGATGTTTATTTGGATGTTGGTTGTTTTTATCCTTTTATTATGGTATGATAAATTTGCTTGGGATTATGTAAGAATCATGATTTTTTTTGGATTATGGTATAAATTATGAAATTTGAATGGAATATGTTATGTATGGATCTTTAAAAGTTGAAGTTTGTAGGTAATTAAAAAAAGTTTTTTTTAAATAAAAAATCCATGAGTACCCGCGAATATCCGTGGGTATCTAAATACCCGTGGATTACCCGTATAGAGATACCCGCACGGATATGGGGACGGGTACGGGTACCATAATTATCCAACGGGGCGGGGACGGATATCATACTACCCGTACCAATGGATACCCATTGACATCCCTACTACCACATAATTTAGAAAGAAATCATGCTCAATAGTCATAAGTGCAACATATTTTATATTTGAAAATATATGGTTAAATTACATCATGGTCCTTTAAGTTTGAGGTTTGTAATAAATTGGTCCTTTAAGTTATTTCGAAAATGTTTACAAGCTTAAATGTGACCAAAATAACTTAAAGGACCAGTCTATTACAAACCTCAAACTTAAATCACTTATGTGTGACCTCAATAACTTAAAATGACCAATCTATTACAAACCTCACATTTAAACGACTCATGGTATAATTTAGCCAAAATATATTTATCAACAAATCTAACATAATTTGTTGGCGGGTGGTTTGTTTGACGGTTGTAAACGTCCATGGAACCCAAATTGATTTCTATACGTTAAAAAATATTAGTGTAATTTTTTTTAATTTTTTAATTTTTCTTCTTATCACTATATATTTTTTAATTAAATAAAAATTTTAAATTTTTCATTTGGAATTAGCTTTTCTATTTTAAGAAATGATTTTGCAATGAATACTTGCTGGAAATAAGAATACACAAATTTTGTTGCACTTTGGTTTTCTTTGCACATGTTATATAGAGAATCATACCAACTAATCAAATTAACGTACATCTCTTTGGAAAGATTTGAAAATATACTATCAATCAAGTTATAATCAATTTGAGAAGAGCCATGTGTGAATGTGCGATAAATAATTCTTATTAATCAAGGTAGTGGTTATGTTATCCAATAATAACATGTTTGATTTTTTTTTTCTTATCACCATATATTTTTTAATTAAATAAAACATCTTAAATTTTTCATTTGGAATTAGCTTTTCTATTTTAAGAAATGATTTTGCAATGAATACTTGCTGGAATAAGAATACACAAATTTTGTTTCACTTTGGTTTTTTTGCACATGTTATATAGAGTATCTTACCAACTAATCAAATTAACGTACGTCTCTTTAGAAAGATTTGAAAATATATTATCAATCAAGTTATACTCAATTTGGAGAAGAGCCATGTGGAAACGTGCGATAAGTAATTCTTATTAATCAAGGTAGTGGTTATATTATCCAATAATGACATGTTAAAAGTCATTTAGAACAAGGCAATGTATATATTTTGCATGTCACAGTTTTTCCTTTAATCTATAGGTGATTAATATTGCCGCATTGTTTTATTTATTTAATTAATGTTTTGTGGGTTCTTTTATGTTGTATTGTGCTGTAGTTATTAAGTCAAAATGACTATGTATATGCATGCAATGCACACGGTACTTTGCTTTTTATATATACATCACACTCACACTGGCAATTATAGTATATAGCTAGGAGATTAAGTATTTAGTTCACATTCTTTAAAAAAAAAAAAAAGTGTTCAGTTCTCATCTATAAATTATACCCGTAGAATTTCATTTTCCATTGTACCAAACAAAAACAAAAAAGAATTCCAATTTCCATTCTACGAAACAAAAACAAAAAAGAATTCCAATTTCCATACTATGATCATGGAGTTGGGTTTGAAAAGTTTACTCTTCACCATATTTCTTGGAATTATATTGCAAAGTGAGCTAACTGACCATTGTTTATGCAAGGGACCCTACTGCTATTCAGCCTCTCGGAAGAAATACTACTCAGCCTCTCGAAAGAAATACTATTCAGCCTCTCGGACGAAATGGAAAAAGGCGTCCACCACCATCACCACTACCTCCACCTCCTCCATATGTCCCGTCATTTGATTTGTTTACGTTCGCTCTAACGTGGCCTCCCACGTTTTGCAAGATCGACGGTAACAAATGTATAGTTCAAGTGCCAAGGACCTTCAAAATTCATGGGTTATTGCCCAACAAGAAAAGCTCAGAACTAATAGATTGTCCTGGCAAGTCAATCAACCCAAAACAAACGACAGTTGTAAGAAATATTTTAATCTTATCATTATTATTATTATTATTATTATTATTATTATTATTAATAATAATAATTTTTTTGTTTGTGTATTTATTTAGATTTTGAAAAATTCGGGAAAGAAACTTGCAGAAAACTGGCCAAATTTAATCGAGAAGTTTGGGAATGAAATGACTAACAATTGGGAATTCTGGAATGACCAATGGAAAAAGCATGGAAAATGCTCATTGGAGCTCTTCGATGCGAACGAATACTTTGCGGTGGCCTTAAAACTGTATGACAAAGTTCAGGTCATGAACTACCTTAAAGCTGAGGGCATTGAACCCAAGAACAACGGAGTAGATAAAGAAGCCATTGTGGCTGCCATAAAGAAGCACATTGTCTTCCAGCCACAGATTAAATGTAGTAAGATTGGGAATGAACAGCGTTTACTTGAAATAAGGATTTGCTTGACCGTGAGCAAAGAGCCTACATACAAAAGTTGTGACAATAAATTCTCAGAATGTCCAGAGGACAGCATAATATTCTGAAGTGTAATTCTAATTTTATGATATTTAAATAAATAAATACTGAGATGATTTAAATAAATAAATAAATACTTGTTTGGTGAAATGTTCTTCCAATTTAACTACAATGAGTGAGGTGGTAAATGATGTGATTATTGTAAGAGTTGTCTAGTAGCCAATACATATTTTCATTATAAAGTGTAAATCTATTATATTTGATATTTTCTTTTATCATCTTGCTTTTATATGTAGTTAGTTACCGATTAAAACTTGTAGTATCATTGGCTTAAAGCTATCTTAATTGACTATGTGTTCTTATTGTGCTTAAAACTTAAAAATAATATGAAAATTTTAGACAACTTTCCCAATTCACTTTTAGTCATCTTTCACTCATCCGCATTCAAGTTGCAATTGGCCACTATTCGTTTTCTTTTTGAGACGTTAACCTTTAACCTGGACACCATATAGTTGCTGTCGCCATGGAACCCGCCCATCCACCCACCGCCGTCATGAAACCCACTCATCACCTCATAGTTGCTGCGAAACCCTCCAAGATCTCATAAACCGTCACGTCTTCTGATTCTCCGGTACTGTTTTTCTACAGTTCACTCGCTTTAGTTTTCTTTTCTTCTCTCGATGCATTTTTATTTGGATTTTGAGGGTTGAATGTGTTATGCTTAGATTTTGAGCTGTGTGACTCTTTTATGGTGACCCATTTGCTTTTCTGCTTTCAAAATCTATTTTGTTATGAAAAATATTATCTTTTTCTAGTTGTTATCCTTGTTCTTCAACTTTGCTTTTAGACTTAGAGAATTAGAGATTATTGGCTACTGTCTTCACTTTTCTTCTGTTGTTTAAGCTAGATTGAAATTCTTGTTTTGAATAGCTCCGGTGCTTGTTTGCTAAATGTTTGTTTATTTTAATTCAATAAACATATTTTAATTGAGAAAATTGTGTTTGGCGTGTTCTTTAAATGATTATTTTTTTTATTTTTTTTTGTGCTGAAGTGGTTAGTGCCACATTTGAGCTGATTTTGGTGATTTTTTTTTTATGATAAGCAAACCCATTTTGCAGCTTATAGCATAAGTGATAAGCTATTTCCATAACACAAGCCCCAAAACGAATTCAAAATATTTTTGTATAATCTATAAGCTATTATGTAGAACTTGTGGAAATAAGCTGAAAACACAAGTGTCACACGTGCTTATGCTAGTAGATAAACTTAGATCTTTTTCCCTGCGAAATTCAAATGCTTCTTCTCTCCAACCTTTCGCCACAAATTATCATCAAACCAGCTCCCCACCCACTCATTTACCATGGATAGACTTTTAGCTCATCTTGGGAATTATTGTTTTCTTTATAATATTTATTGTTTTTCATGTTTGTTCTTTAGTTTGGTGGAACTCATTAGTGTTGTATTGCATTCATTTTGTTTTAGACCAAAACCGTGTTTACAAAGCCTAGTTTACAACTTGGGATCTATATGTACAATATAAATTGTATTAACTAGTTGTACTATTATAAATACACCATTATACTCTTGTATCAATCTGAATAAAATATACAAGATTATCTCAACTCTGATTCTCTAGAATTCCCTATTACTCTTTCACTTTCCCTTAGGTTATATGCATCTCAGTTTCTGATAGTTTACATACTGAATGGGGTATGCAGAATATTTTGTTGCAGGGATTTTAAATGGGTATAGCTTGTTGTTGAAATTCGGAATAAATTATCTCTATAAATAATAATCATCATATAAATAAAATCATCAATTAAATATTTAAGAGAATAAACAAGAGTGATATCAAGTAAACTTATCTGTTCTTGAAATTGCGGTGATTTGAAGTCGGTAACATTGAAATAAACAAACAAGTCATGAACGGCGATGACCTGCAAAGTAGTAAACCATTAAATAACATGAGGCGTGACTTTGTCACTATCCTTAGGGATTTATCCGCCTCATAAGCGTATATCCTCCCAGGATACAACATGTAGCTCTTCCCTGATATGAATCTCATATCAGAGGTGACAGAACAACTTGAATTTACTTAAGGAGAACAAAATAATCTTTCTGGTTTTATTGTGTACAAAAAAAAAATGCGTACTTAGAGTTACCAAAATATTAAATTTATAGGCCAATGAATCTATTGATCAGAACTGGGAAAATCATAGAATGACAAACGTGGTCTAGTTGTTCCTTATAATGAGGAATGCAATTCATTAAACGTGAAAAGAAATTGTTCCTACAAATAAGCTTAAGCTAATGACTGAGTAAAAGAGAGAATATTCTTGAGTTGAGATAAAATAGGCTCATTTCAAGCATCAATATGATAGGACCCATAATGAGAATAGCCCAATGGATAGTAGAGGTGAGGTGGCTAGTTAGTTAGAGGGAAAACTGGGAAACACACGTGGCAATGAGTGATTAGTGAGGTGTGTGATCTATTTTGTTATAAGAGTGTGTGAAGGTAGGGAGCGAAACATCTTTGATCATTTTGTTCATCAGAACCTTTGGGTTTAGGCAGAGAGAGAAATGTCTCTTCTCTAAGGAGCTTTTGCTCTAGGGTTACAGAGGTTATCTTCTGTAATACATCAATTTTCAATTCAATAGTACAATTGTTTCTTTTTTTTTTAATTCGAGTTTCTATCAATTGGTCCGACTTACCAGATTGCGCGACGGAAAACCAGTGTTGCCAGAGATGGAGATTCCGACTTTTGGCGACAGAGAAGACGCCTATTGGTGGGTGATTTATATGGATAGATACTTTGATTCAATGGGAACACATGAGAAGGAGAAAATGACAGTGGTTGCCAAGGTTATGCGAGGAGAAGCTCGGTATGGTGGCTATGTTGGATTCGCCGTCATCCCGAGGCGAGTTGGGAAACATTTTCATGGGCATTTCTTTGGCGTTATAAGCCAGATTTCCGCGTCGTGTTGCCGCCACCAGAAGCTAAAGAAAAATTTGATCTGGAATCAGAGGTCCAAGGAGTGTTCAATCTAGAACTGGAGGATAGTGTTATCGTGAACAACAGTGGCATTGGATGTGACATCCAAACAGAGATGACTCCGACAATTGAAGAAGAAACAGAAAAGAAGACGGAAATGGAATTAGATCTGAACTCGTCGACAAAGGAGAAGGAAGAAGTGTCACCTTTGATTGAGAAACTTGTTTCAGCAAGGGTGATCAATTTGAAACCATCGTCGAACATCATTCACACAGATTCGATCACAGAAGAGAGACAAAGGAAACAAGAGATTACTGTCGACAAATCTTCGTCGCCATCACAGGATGCACGGTCACTGCCGTTGCCGAAACCGCCAGACGCAGTTCCATCATCTAAGGAGTTGTCAGATCCGCCTTCGCCGGAACCACCTCCGGACTCCGATCATCCCGTGACAACAGTTCCACGGCGAGCACCACCGGATCTTCAGGATTCCTTTGACAGGGTAGTCTATACGTTATTGAGCGCCAAGAAGAGAGGGAAGGTTCAAATGAGTCTTGGTCGACCACCATCAAAGTTGTTAGAACCACCGTACACCGGTTACAATTCTGTTAACGAGCGTGTCTAGGGGTGTTCAAAACCGAACCAACCCAGTAGAAAAACCGCAAACCAAACCAACCCAAACCGAAACCGCAAAAAACCGCATATGGTACGGATGTAATCGGATCATTTTCTTACTCAACCGCATGGTTTGGTTTGGTTTGCGGTTTTCATTTTACCAACCGAACCAAACCGCAACATAAGAAAAATATTAATTAAACATGTCACCTAGACCAATACTCTTATAAACTCTGAAAACTTTTATAAAATAGACATATTTTTTCTCTTGTTTAGTTCCTTCTTTGCATTTTTTACAAAATATGATTACTTTTTGTCCACGTTTTTAACTTGCTCTATGTCGTTTGAAACATTGTAAAATGAAAATTAAATTGTAATGTTTGATGAAATTTAAAACATTGCGAAAAATATGTTGCGTTTCGGCTTTTTAACTTAATTTTAATGTTGGAAACAAAAAATTATATCGTCTCGAAAAAACCGCACTAACCGATCCAAACCAAACCGCATCGGTTTGGTTTGGTTCGAATTTTGTTTTTAAAGTCAACCAAACCAAACCGCATGCTTTTTTATCTTGCGGTTCGGATGACTTTTACTCTTAAAACCAAACCAAACCGTACCGTGAACACCCCTAAGCGTGTCATTGTTGCTGAAGGTGAGAAGATTCTGGAGAATGAAAGGGTAAAAAGGACATTTGGTTAGTTTTCTAGATCTATAAAACTAATGGGTCAGACCCGAGTTAATTTTAGTTTGGTTTTTGAAACGTTTACAATTACTATGTTGGCTGGGATGGAGCTATTTGACCCGCTTCTAGTAAATATGGTCCTTTTGGTAAAAGACAAAAAAGCCTTAGATAGACTATCTCAATATCGATTGACACTGGGGCTGGTCCAAGGTAGAGTGGTGATTGCAATTGTCCAAAAAGTGCTTTCTCCCTTCCCTGCTCTGAATTTTTCCATGCGTTATCCTGTCTTCATATGTTTTCTCCAACTTCACTTGGATGCCTCTACATAAAGGAAAACGTTGGGGTGTCGTTGAATGACCTTTCAATCATAATGGAATTATGGAGTGAGCTTTATGAAGTAGCAGCAACCAGGTCAAATGAAATTATGTTAAACTGCAAGATTGTCATGCTAACAAATCTGATTAGAAAAACTGAAGGTACACCATTGAAGTCTGCGTTTCAAATAGAGGTTGTAGCAATGGAGGATGTAGTAAATAGTGTTGTCATGCTGCTGAGAATTGCAGAAGAATCAGCTTTTGACCTTTTGTTTAGATTGGATATATTAATTGAGTCTCTGGGAACTACTCTGACTGAGATTTATATGAAACATGGGCTAGTTTGTTGTGCACGTGTGCTCTTTGTAGGGAAGGCATTGAGAGGAATTTATGGGAATAATGAAGACTATGTATTAGCTTTGGAAATGATATCCATGTATTCATGGGATTTGCCCAGGCAATGGGATCCAGGGAAGAACAATATTCTTATGGGAGTTACTGAATATGAACATGATTGGAGAAATCCACTTTCAATCTATGGTTTGCTTAATTTGGTATATGACAGAGGGAAGATTTGGTTCAAAAGCATTTGGGTGCAAGTGATGTCCAACCAGAGTGTATTGGAGGAATCCATTCTTACTCATTTTCCAAGTTCCGAATATTCCTCTGAAGTCAGATAACCAAATCTGATCTGTTGGCTCAACTCAAAGACCTCAAGGCTGAACTCTCTTTGCTATGTGTTGCTAAGGTCACTGGTGGTGCACCCAACAAGCTCTCCAAAATGTAAAAATTGATTCTTTATTGTTCTAATTCTAATGGGTTGATTTTGTTTTGTGTCTTTAAGGTATTTGTGTTAATGATTGATGTGTTTTTTTCTTTGGGGGTTTTGCAATAAGGTGGGAGTTTCTCGATTGCTCAGGTTTTGACAGTGATTTCTCAGAAGCAGAGGCTGCATTGATGGAAGTTTACAAGAACAAGAAGTATTTGCCCCTTGATCTTCACCCAAAGAAGATTAGGGCCATTTGCAGAAGGCTCACCAAGCACCAGGTATTAAACCCTTTTATTCATACTTAATTTCGTATAATTTATGTTAAAGTTCATTGTTATAAACATACACTCCAATCTTTGGATATTCAATCTTACTTGAGTTTAATCTTTCCTTGTAACCTTATTCTCTGATGTTGGAAAACTGACTACATATGTGCAATTTATATCGATTATAAAAATTCTGCAAAAAGAATTCTTTATGAAAATAAAAGATTGCTCTTTATGGAGCTAGCTATTACCCTGTTCGATGTAGCTGCCATAACAGGTCTTAAACCTATAGGCAAGATTTCAACTTCCTTTCTATAGCCTAAAAACTATACTGATCCCAATCTAAACTCCTCCGGTTATAACCAATTAATTTATTCAGAACAATCATTCATCATCGAAGGATGTCTCAAATAGCAAACATGTCGGCTTCCTTTTGTTTTTGCTCCATATGTTTTTATGTCTTTTATTAGAAATCTATTACCATTGGAAAAGCCTTACTTCCCTTGCTAGGCTTCTCCACGAAGGAGCAGAAGTTAGCTTGAGCAAACTCTTTTTAGCTTTGCTTTACTAGTGTTTAAACAAATGTATAACATCCTTTCAAAGAGCTCGTATTTTATTTAAAATTTAGGTGTTATTATTTAGCTCCTTCAACTGGTTGAATGCTATCCACTTTCCAGACTTCCAAGAAATGAGCGTTGCTGCTCAAAATCATCTACAGCACGAGATGATTCCTCATTCATGACAATCATCACAGTCGTTAATCACTCTCTGATTACACGTTCTTGGCCATGGTTTCTCGCTGGCTAGGAAAAAAGAGAGACTATGTTTGTACTCTGAATGGTTTACAAACCCTCTTCATTGTTTAATTTCTTGATGTAGGGTCCGGCATTTTGTTTTAGTGGGGTTGATCACACTTGTACTTCAGTTTGGCTTATGTTTAGACTTGAAGTACTGTACATCGTCTTTTATAATTTTCAAGGGCTAATGCGCTAAGATGGAAAATTGAGTTTATCATATGAAGGAGATGTACCAGCTTGGTCAAGTAGAGACTTTAATTTAGTCTGGCTTCTGTTTAGAATAGTCTTGTTACTTTATGTTTAAATTTGATATATTTAGTGGTGCACTTGTCAACGTTTCATTGTATGATGACATATAATATTACGTTAATGTTTCAAAATATGTTGAGCGAAATTTGATTGTGTTATTGTTGAGAAGGATATAACATAAAAATTAATATTTGAAAATTGTTTTGAATTTTATTGCAAACAGGATACAAAACAATAATAATTTATCAGAGACAATTTTGAGATAGGAATGATGAACAAAAAGAAAAATAAGAGACAGGAAAATTGGTCATCTCTGTAGATACCGAAAAACTATATGGTAGAGACGACAATTAAAGTCGAAATAAGTGGATCCCTCTCAATAAAGATGAAAATTTTATATGTTTGAGATGACAATTTAAAATGAAATTATTCATATGTAGGGGACAAATATCTCGTCTCTAATAGAAACGGATTTGGCTTGTTCTATCATCCACTAAGAACGGCGGATTTTAAACATTTATATTTTTGTTGAAGCATTGTTGTAATTGTTGGCTTTTTTCTTTGACACATCTTATGCTGGAGGGATAGTTTGTTGGTTCTAATATATTCCATTTTGTTATGAATATAAGTAAATAGGGACAGAACAAAGAGAAGGAGAAGAAGAGAGAATAAGGAGGAGAGGTATTTTTATTCACTTATGTGTATCTCCATGTTACAAATGAACTTTATTTATAGGAAAATAGAGTAGCTAATGAACTAAGCTCAATAACTTATTAGTATGGCCCATTAACTCGTTTGCTATTTGGACATCCACTATTAATATTTATAACACTCCCCTTGGATGCTTCATTAAAACCTTACTAAAATAAAACCCAGTGGGAAAAAATTCTAGTGAAGGAAAAAGAGTACAATATCCTTTTGAGTGTGCAATAATCTGCCTCGTTAAAAACTTTACCAGAAAAACCCAATGGGATAAAACCATGGTTAAGGGAAAAAGAGTGCAGAACACATTTATGTCTCCCCCTCATAAAAACAATTATATATGAGATGAAGAAAGTCAAATAATATTTGTTCTAGTTGCTCAAAAGATTTTACTTGCAGCGGCTTTGCTGAAAGATCCGATTTATCTTCATTGTCTTCTTCAAATTTGCAGTACTTGAGAAGTTTCTTCATATTGATTTTGTTACATGAACCCCTTTAAGAAATCGACAATTTTCTTGTATTTGTAAAATCATCATCCTTAATAAAAGAGCATTCTCCACTTCCTTGATTATGTTGTTTCTTTAAGATACAAAACACATGTTTGACTTTGTCCCAATGCCTCTATTTACTAATAGTGACAAAAACAAAATACCACAATACATATAATTAACAAAATACATTAATGTCCTCGTTTGAACTAAGATATGGTACTTCAGGACCAATTCAAGTTGTTTATCATTTTCTTGAGGACATTATCTATACTAACATCAAGTGACATCACAATCATTCTAGTATAAAATCAACTAGATTT
>Ga0228711_1009135_pt1 | contig 13592 bp, 7 predicted proteins | sample MedpolnodulmetaG_2_FD_177996 | JGI IMG/M metagenome (GOLD analysis project Ga0228711, IMG submission 177996) | Root nodule microbial communities from Medicago polymorpha collected in Santa Monica, California, United States - brown nodules | ecosystem: Host-associated > Plants > Roots > Nodule...
AAACAAAACAAAATCAATAAAGAAATGTCTTATTATTTATATATTCACAATATATATTTATATCAATATCATGATACAAAGCCAAACCCAATCAATATAGATTGGCTATTAGGGCTTACTCCAACAGTATGAAGTTAAGAGACAGAATGGTCGTGTGAACAAATGAGGGAGAGTGGACAATTGATCTTAAGAAATTACAGGCGAGACGGTAGGTGTACCTTTGACGGGGAAACGTATTTCCGGGTCATCTAATCTCAACTTGACGGTTGAAATTGATTTATTGAATAAAACCGAGTTTAAATTCTAAATCTTTTGATCTTAAATCAACAGTTGTAATCTACTACATTAGGAAATTTCTTGTGTGAAATTTTGACAGCAGGGTTTCCATGTCCCTTTGGAAGAGACGTAGTTACCTATTTGACCATATTTTGTACTCAATTTTTCATTTTATTATTTACAGTTACTTATTTTTATCGAATTGATCTCAATCAATATAATTTTCAACTATCTTTGTTGAACTTCATGCAAAATTATCAACATTCTAATTCTCAAAATTTTTAATTTTTGTATCGTAAAAAACGAGTTCTTTGACAATTTCAAGGAGATTCAGTAGAGTATATTGTAGAGCACTTTTCATATTAATATTAATTAAAAATATTGAAACCAATATTTTAATCTACAATAAAATTAAATATGAATAAAATACTAATATGTGAGATAAAGTTGTCGGATTCAATATGTGCTCTTTATAATGGCACCATTGGAGAAAAAATAAATGGATTGATTCAGGTTTTGTAACTTTGATAAAACCGACAAATACCTTTGGATGGAGCAAGTGCTATTAAAAGTTTAATGACAACCCCTAATCTTCAAAACAGGTGCGGATGTACCTCTAACAACTTTGTATTGCAATTCTGCATTTGCTTCTTTGCCTCTAATATGGAGCAGCATGGTGATCATAGTGGTAGTGTATTTGGATTCTTATTGTGTTCATGTAGCTTAGTGGTGTTTGTATCACAAAATTTCAAATTGTTTCTATCTTTTATCACCCTCAAAGTATTTATTGCTTTTTGGTGTGCTTTTTTAATAATAAAAAAATTTGCTTATAAATTTTTTGCAGGGGTAGCTTTGATTCTTCTTACCTGTCTCGTGTCGTTTAATTATTTCCATCCTTGCATCATCTTAGTAGGTGTGTTTGTTATTTAGGAGGAGTTATAGTGGCTTTGCCTCTTAAACTTTTTCATTGGTGTAACATCTTTTATAGGTACCCCTGATATTTAATATATTCCTTAATATTAAGATTGCTTTGTTGGACATATTTTTTGCATTTAAACCTAAAACTTCACAGTTTTGTGTATAAGTTTTATGCAATATTTATCACTACGAGTCTATGACATACTAAAAATTGTTACTCCCTTTTGATCTTGTTACTAATTGTATATATAGCCACCTCCTTAGTATAGTATTTAAGAAATTTGTTAGATGGTATTATTAAATTTGTTAATAATTTATAATTTTTTATCTAATTTTGAAGTGGGTCCTATAAAGATTAAAAAATAGGCAAGATTTCTTCAAGAGATTCTTATATTCTTTAGTATTTTCTATTTTTTATCAAGTAAGTATTTTCTCCCCTAAAAACAATAAAGAAACTATTTTTCTATTTGGTAAAGACTTATAAATTTAATTTATAGATCTCAAATAGTAAATAATTAGGTAAAAAAGGTGAATAATAATTAGTAAAAAGCGAGCTAGCAGTTATAAACTTTAACCTTTGCATTTTTTTTTTTTAAGGATTTAACCTTTGCATTTTTCTTAAGCATTTAATAGTATGTACCGTCACTGTAAATTTATTTTATACATATATATTATTAAATGTTGTCTCCGTGAGCTTAATTCAGTTGATAGGAACATTGCATAATTTATGCAGGGGTTGGGTTCGAACCCCGAACACACTATTTCTCCACATTTAATAGTGTGAACTCCAACCATTAGACTACTAGACAAAAAAAAATGTTGTCACGTTAATTAATAAATATGATAAGAATTCAAGATTTTTTTTTGCAATAAACAACAATCTTTGAAGCAATTATTGGATCACATCAAATTTCATTCATGGTGGTATGATAAGAATTTGAGATTTTTTTTTGCAATAAACAACAATCTTTAAAGCAATTATTGTATCGCATCAAATTTCATTGGTGGTGGTAGCTGAAGTATCATAGATTGATTTTTGGTGTAGATTTTCATTCTTGTTGGACAAACCCATTATTTGTTTAGGATTGTCCACTTTGTAGTCATGACTTTGTGTATGGATAATTCTGGTTAATCTCCTTGCAAGATGTCTTCTGCTTCAATGGGATGTTTGTTATCATTGTTCTTTTTTTTTCACCTCTTCAAAACAAAAAACAAAAATTAGTGAATACGACGCTTCATATATTTTTACCATATTAATTGACAGTCGATAGATCATCACATTATTTAATACATGTTTAATACATACGTAAAATGACTATACACTTCGAGTGTATAAAAATTAAGATTTTGTTAATGAGTGTCTCAGACACTACAATTCTCAAATTAAAAAATTATTTTTAAAAAGTCAAATATTTTAATTTCTAATGCGTTAAATACACAAATTTTCATAAAATCTTACAATCTAAAGTACTTTAAAAATGCTCTAAGATACTGGTTATCATTAAGATACACTTTCGGTGATAAATTGAAATCAAATAACTGTAAAATGTTTGATTTTTTATATCCACAATGCATGTCCCAATTTGTTTTTAAGAGACATTTGCAGGTTAAAAAGTACTAAAAATTAAATACAATCCTCAGAAAGAAAGGACAACACAGGATTTTCTACTTAAATATAATACTTAATCTCTGTTGCATATATTAATTATAGTAGATGCATTCAAGATAGACTCGACCAAACTATACAAAAATAATAATTAAAAACTACGATACCCAGTCAAACCAGAAAGGCTATTCTTTAATTTCATATATCTACTTTTATTTCTCGATCAAGATTCAAGTATAGTATTAAATAATCATATTAGGCTATAAATTCAAGTTTTCAATAAGCATATTACGATCATATGATAATTCATAGTTTCATTTGCGCTTCATCATAAAATTCATGGCACAAATAGAGTTTCTTAAGCACATGTCACTTGTGTCTTTGATTGTGCTTATTTTGTGTTCTACACCCCCCATATTTGCTACAAAGAAATGTGATTTTCCTGCCATTTTTAACTTTGGTGCTTCCAACGCTGATACTGGTGGTTTAGCTGCTGCCTTTCAAGCACTGCCGTTGCCAAATGGAGAGACTTTTTTCAATAGATCAACTGGAAGATTTTCTGATGGTCGAATCATTCTTGATTTCATAGGTAATATTGTTTTTTTTTTTCCTTTCTATTTCATTTTCTATGAACATTTCTAATGCTTTATTGTGTTAATCACTTATGAAAAGTGGTCAAAGACAATGTTTTTTATAAATCACTTTTGATATTGTATACAACTACATTCAAACAACCATGTGTGGATCTGTTATAGTAGATGCACGGTGCAACAATTGTGAAGACCATTAGATTTAATGAGAAACAAATTTATCTCATTAGAAAATCCAAGTTGTATAAGATTCAAGTCCAATGACTATAGCCTCACACACGATCATGTTTTGTCGTAGAAATATGAAGGTTTAAGTTGCGGATATAAAAACATATTTTTTTATTTTTTAGAGTTACATTTTTACCTCCTCACCCCCTATTTGTTTAAAAATCACACGTTCAGATGAGTGAATAAAGATGAGAGTCATCATTTTTTTTCGTTGGACAATAAATAAAAGTTTGGTCAACATTTCTTAAATAAAAAAAGTTTGGTCAACATATACGAAGTTGACTTCATTTGTGAAATATCATAGAAGATACATCATCAAACTTTCAAGTCCTTATCAATAATACACGAATACAAGACAAGAAATTTCACCTAATACATATGATATTATATACTCCATTATTTTGAGTTAAACCTAGCAAATTTTTTCAAAGGGAAAATATATACTCCTTCCCTCTTAAAATATAAACAAAAAACATGTCAATAGAAGTTGATATATTTGATACAAATTTTAAACTAAATATATTGATTTGTATTGACCAGTTTTTCCTTATATTTTAGGACGGAGAAAGTACATAACTTAAACCTTCATATTTGATATTTATACGACAAAACATGACGTGGGTTGGGCTATAGTCTTTGGACTTAAATTCCATTCAACTTTTTTTTTTATAGAGAAAATTACATACAACTTGGATTCTCTAATGAGAGAAATATGCTTCTCTTAATGGTCATGATCTCCACAATTGTTGCACGCTGCATCTACTAAGAGTAATAATTAATTCGGTTAATCTCTTTAATAAATAGTTTAAAGATAGATCATTTTTTGTGAAGGAAGTTTAAAGATAGATCCTTAATATTTTAAAAATAAATAAATTTTATAATAACAAATAATGGAGAACAAATATAATATTTTATCCTTCAAAAAAAAAAATACTAATATTTTATGAAAGTTTACTAAAAATAGTAAATTTAATATTAGACAATATCCATATTAGACACCGCCTAACAATAATCATAATAGGTGCCAAGACACAAAGATATCAGCAGGATCGTCACAAAAACAATTCACCTTAAATCTCAACAAAAAATAATAATAAAAGGACGTCATATTCAACTATTTTCTGAACTTAAATTAAAAAAATCTTATCTAAAACTAGTATAATTCCAATAAAATAAAATCAATTAACTTTATTAAATAAGAAATCAAGTATATTAAATTGATAAATGATTTTGTATTCTAAAACATAAATCATTATTTTTTTAGGAGATTGTTGTATCATTATTATAAAATTAAAATTTTGTAATTTTACTAAAATACTATGGGCTTTAAAAAAGCCTCATATTTGAATTAATTTTAAGTCTTTGTATATGTTGAGCCAGTCACCCTGAATATCAGAACCCATCTCTCTCTGTCGGTTCTACCGTAAATTCAGATGAAAAATTCATTTCATTTAGCACCCAAAGAATACATACCAATAACAAACACCATTACATCACACTATATAGTATCTCACATGGTTTTACAACAATGAAAATTATTTCTATATTTATGAAGGGTTTTAATTGTATCATTTTTTTATTTCAGCACAAAGCTTTGGACTTCCCTATCTAAGTCCATATCTTAATTCTCTAGGGTCAAACTTCACACATGGTGCAAACTTTGCAACAGCAGGGTCAACAATCAACATTCCTAATAGTATCATACCTAATGGAATGTTCAGTCCATTTTCCCTTCAAATTCAGTACATTCAATTCAAAAATTTCATACCAAAAGCAAAATTCATTAGGGATCAAGGTAAATTAATATTCTTTTTCAATTGATTTTTTGTTTTCACTGAAATCTTTCTATGATTCTGAGTTTAACTAAGGACACAAATTTGCCTCTTTTTTTTCTTTCTTAAGTTCAAAATTTTCTTGTCAGGAGGTGTATTTGCAACATTGATCCCCAAGGAAGATTATTATTCCAAAGCCTTATACACATTTGATATTGGTCAAAATGATCTAACCGCTGGGTTTTTTAGTAATAAGACTATACAACAAGTCAACGCTACTGTACCGGATATAGTAAAGAATTTTATAGAGAATATCAAGGTAGTTCAAAACCCTTTTTATTGTAAAAATCATAAAAATCATACTCTAATTCTATAATATTAGATTTTTATTGTATCAGATTAATACCCTTGTTATATATTAATAAAATGCAACTTATTGGTGATCTAGAACATATACAATTTAGGGGCCAGGTCATTTTGGATACACAACACTGGACCAATTGGATGTGTGCCTTTAATTTTGGCCAATTTTCCATCAGCTATAAAGGATAGCTATGGTTGTGCACAGCAATACAATGAAGTATCTCAATATTTCAATCAAAAGTTGAAGGAAGCATTATCTCAACTTCGCAAGGATCTTCCACTAGCTGCAATCACATATGTTGATATCTACTCTCCTAAGTACTCACTTTTTCAAAATCCAAAAAAATATGGTAAGTCAAATCAAATTGATCCTATTTTCAAGTTAGGGTATATTTGGATTGCGGTACATTTACAAAATTACAGTGACACCGCAATTTTGTTGAAGTCCCATATTTTATTTTTTGTCAAAATTACGTCGATCCAAACCAAGGAGAATAATGTATTTATGTTACTAATTTTAAATCTTCATTAAAATGTAGGGTTTGAACTTCCACTAGTGGCTTGTTGTGGCAATGGAGGAAAGTACAACTATAACATTCGTGCTGCCTGTGGAGCAACCATAAACATTAATGGTACAAACACTATTGTGGGTTCATGTAAAAATCCATCATCTAGAATAATATGGGATGGAACCCATTATACAGAGGCAGCTAACAAGATTGTCTTTGATCAAATCTCTACTGGAGCTTTCACAGATCCTCCCATTCCACTAAATAAGGCATGTTACAAAAAGTGATCACTTGAAGTTAAATTGTGGTGAAAATTGAATAAAATTGTTTATATTAGACATATATGGTTTTGTAGCAACCTTTTTGGAGTTATCAATGAAATATGTTTACAACTTTAGTTTTTACTTGGCCTTGGGCATTACCGTTGAACCAAAGTGGTTTGAAGAACTAATTTTTGGTTTTGATGATAACAAGATGTAAGAAAACAATTTTACATTCTAAAGGTTGTTAGAATGGGTTTTACAGAAGAAAGACGAGACCAATCCTCTAAGCAAAGTGATGCTCATAATGGTTTGTCCAGAAGGAAGGTGAGACCAAAATGAAGGGAAAATTTATTATCTAATAAACAGAATGCATCGAATTTAAAATTTTATTTTCCCTTCATTAGATCATTACAAATGATCACGAATCAATGATATCGATTCTATATATTCTGGCACATAACCTTTGTAGTCAAATCGATTCTAATCACGAGTAAAGCAAGTGTATAGATATATCTACTCATCCAAAAGAACAAAATTTCTCTCATGACCTGTGTTAGCCAAATCGAATTGAGCTTCAAAGAGAATGGGATTTAGAGAGTAGCTAGGGCACGCGCCTCACGCGTGGCTTCAGTCCCAGTCCCGATTTTGCCCTTTTCTTCATCTTTTTGAGTGCTTTCTTCTTCCGAATTGGCCTTGGAACTTAGGACAGAATTTCCCCAATTTGTAATGTATTCAGAGGTCTCACGAATCTTCATTTTATGTCTTCCAATTTCCATGAGGTGTGTTGATTAGCCGATTTACAGGATTTCACAATAAAATACCTCAAACTAGTTATTCTAGAGACTTTATTAATTTTGCAACAAACATAATAAAGAATGACCCATATTTATTAATAATAAAAGTTTTTTTTTGTTGAAGGAATTAATAATAAAAGTTATGATTCATAATGTAAGTTTGAAGTAATCGTCTGAATGATCCACATAGAAGAAAATCAAGGCCAATTCTCTGATTGGAATAATCGTCTGAAGGCTTTGCATTAGACGAATAAAGAGATTGAATGTCTATCAACATTGCATCAAAAGTCAACCCTCTGACAGGATTAAGCTTGTATTCTATTGTAACTATCCATTGGCGAAACAAATTGATACCTCAACTTCTGAAGATTCGATTTTCTTTACTAAATAGTTTTTTCCTCACAAATTCAAATATGGAGACAATTGAGTATAGGACATAAGGTACACCGATACAAATCTTGGTTTTTCAAAATAATAGAAGTCATGCGCGACAACATTACATAGAAGAGAAATGTTATGTTTGTTCTCTTTCTAACACTCCAACATATTTTGTTATTGCGTAAAACCATTGAGTGTCTCACAGTTTAGAAATGGATTCCGCATAAAATAACAAGGCCCACGTAAATTTTACTAGATAGAATAGAGAATGTTTAAAAAATTGTGCTCCTAGCATTTCTCTTGCACACAGAAACACGTTCTTCATCATTTGTTGATTCTCTTGCACTAGCCAAACTGTCACGCTTGATACACGTCATGGCCATAATATATGTCCAAAAGATTCTGATAAAATGTCATACAATCTACTTGTTGGGATGCATTTGATTGATGACTTGTTTGACCTTTTCAATCAAAGGTGATTAACTAAATACAATTACTAGAAAGGAACGCAAGTTTTCTTCTACTTAATACTAATAAACTGAACCTCACTAAACAAAAGAATAATATATGATTTCGTGATCAAGTTTATTAAACAATAAACATATTCGGCTATAACTTCAATTTTTTGATATTATGATCACATCATATAGTCCATAGGTTCCTTTGTGCTTCATGAAATTCAGGGCAAACATTCACCTCCTTAGGCACATGCCACTTGTGTCTTTGATTGTGCTTATTTTATGTATTACACCCCCAATATTTGCTACAAAGAATTGTGATTTTCCAGCCATATTTAGCTTTGGTGCTTCAAACGTTGATACTGGTGGTTTGGCTGCTGCCTTTCAAGCACCACCTTCTCCATATGGAAAGACTTATTTTCATAGATCAACTGGAAGATACTCTGACGGTCGAATCATTCTTGATTTCATAGGTAATATCGTTTACATATAGATGATCCAAACTCTATTTGAGAGTTCTATTTAAATGATCCCATTACATATTCTATTTCAATCACTAAAATATTTATTCCATTAATTTTCTCCAAGTAGACCTCTCAAGTACTTAGAAGATCCAAACTTCCACAGAATACATACCGATAACAAACCTCCACACATCACATATAGCTTATTGTAGCTCAGAGAGTATTTACATCAGTGAAGGATTATTTCTATATTTTTAAAATATTTTAATTTTGTAATTTCAGCTCAAAATTTTGGACTTCCCTATCTAAGTCCATATCTTAATTCTCTTGGGTCTAACTTCACACATGGTGCAAACTTCGCAACAGGAGGATCAACAATTAATATTCCTAATAGTATTATACCTAATGGGATATTTAGTCCATTTTCTCTTCAAATTCAGTACATTCAATTCAAAGATTTCATATCCAAAACAAATCTCATTAGGGATCAAGGTAAATTAAAATATGTTTCCGTTATTTTCGTTGATATCTTTTGGTGATTCCGAGTTTAATTCAGGATACAAATTTGCCTCTTTTTTCTTTCTATTTCAAAACTTTCTTATCAGGAGGTGTATTTGCAATGTTGATCCCCAAAGAAGACTATTTTTCCAAAGCCTTATACACATTTGATATTGGTCAAAATGATCTTATTGGTGGTTATTTTGGTAACAAGACTATAAAACAAGTCAATGCTACTGTACCCGATATAGTAAACAATTTCATAGAGAGTATCAAGGTAGTTTTTTTTTTTGACACAAGAGTATCGAGGTAGTTTTTTTTTGAAGAAGCAGTATCGAGGTAGTTGAACACCCTTATTTAATAAACTTGTCTACAATTACATAATCAAATTAAATTAGTTCTTGAATAATTCATTATATTTTTTCTTTTATATATAAATCATAATCTCTTTATAAGTAACATACTTCTCTCTATTGTGTATATTTAATTTTCCAATAGATTTCAACTATTAGATTTCAGTGCTTAATATACATTTAGAAAATTATAGTATAATTTAAATTATTTAGACATTATAGTCGAGGCTTAATAAAAAAAAATTATAGTTGAGGTGGATTCTACTACGCTAAACCACTTTTTTTTTGTGGTGGTCGGATTTGAACCACGGACCTTACATATATTATGCATTGTCATACCAACTGAGTTAAGCTCACGAGTATTTACGTTAAACCACTTTGATAAATCGTATAATAGACTAACATTTTAAAATTACATAAAATTTCAACTACAACTCACAATACCCTTTGGGAGTGTAGAAATCCACAATCATCATCGTTCTTATGTCTCATGAGTAAGATTGTGACATATTTGTCGTCAATTCAACAAAAATAAAGGAAAACATGTATGCATGTATTAAGGCACATATATTCATTTTCCTTTGTTTTTTTTTAAACGGATCCAAATCATATCATTATCTCACTGATAAACTTAAAAGAATCATGATCTTCTAATTCTAGCAGATATCATGAGTTATTTATAAAATTTGAGGTCATTTTCAAGTGTTGGTCTATCTTTAACCACTCATTAAAGCGGGTCATTGTAGAATTTTTCCTATAATAGATTCTCATGATACAGATTTTATTGTCTTATCTTATGTTTATAATATGTCGTTTTCTCAATTTCTTGTTCCAAACTGATGAAATGAAACTTGTTGGTGATCTAGAACATATACAATTTAGGGGCTAGGTCATTTTGGATACACAACACAGGGCCAAGTGGTTGCACTCCTACAATTTTGGCTAATTTTCCATCTGCAATAAAGGATAGTTATGGCTGTGCAAAGCAATACAATGAAGTATCTCAATATTTTAATTTAAAGTTGAAGGAAGCCCTAGCTCAACTTCGTAGTGATCTTCCTCTTGCTGCAATCACATATGTAGATGTTTACTCTCCTAAGTACTCCCTTTTTCAAAATCCAAAAAAATATGGTGAGTCAAATCAAGATGACTCCATTTTTAAATTAGTGTTTGTTTTGATTGACGGTGAGTTTAACATTATCATAGTGACATTGTAATTTTGTTGAAACTCTAAAGTGTATTTGTTTTTAAATCGCAATGGTTCACTATAATTCTAATAATTTCACCGCAATTTCAAAACTTTGTACAATAATTTATATATGTTATTAATTTGATTTGAAATCTTCATTAACATATAGGATTTGAGCTTCCACACGTGGCATGTTGTGGCTATGGAGGAAAGTACAACATTCGTGTTGGATGTGGAGCAACTATAAACATAAATGGTACAAAAATTGTTGCTGGTTCATGTAAAAACCCATCTACTAGAATCATTTGGGATGGTTCCCACTTCACAGAGGCAGCTAACAAGGTTGTCTTTGATCAAATCTCTACTGGAGCTTTCAATGATCCTCCCATTTCTCTAGATATGGCATGTTATAAAAAGTGATCCCTTGTAATTAACGGTTGTATATTAAAAATAAGGTGAACCTTCTGTCAAAAAAATAAATAAGGTGAACCTTTTTATCAATTTAAATAAATAAAAATAATTGTATAATCGCGGTAAAATATCTAAAAAAAATTCCTTAAATAGAGCGGTGCTAGATATGATTTTGCAATTTGCGGCAACCTTTTTGTGTCCGGTGCTAAACACCTCATTTTAATTACAAACATTCTTGAAAATAATAATCCTCGTTTCATAAAGTTCACCGCAGAATATTGGAGTTGCATGTAGGAGGGAAAACTATTTCCTATTCAAGGCATGTCGGTAATTAAATACCGGTACCTCTTCAATCGAGCTTCGAATCATGGTTTGTCATACCGTGAAAGTCTAGCTCATTTAATTAGACTCAACTCATGTTGGTATTTATTAAGGTTTAAGTTAGCAAGATCAGAAGTCGTAATTTGTGATGTTTTTAGCCATTAATTTCAATAAAAAATTTGTGTGTTTTAATTTCATTTTGAAACTATTTTACTTTAAAAAATCTGTTATGTTTTCAGAGTCAAAATAATGAAGAACAATGCATTTGGATCAAAGTCAAGGATAGAGAGCCAAGAATATCAAGAAAAATCAAGTTTCCGATCCTTTTTCACTTGGCACGGTCGTGCGCCCCTTTTGCCTGGTCATGCGCCTCTGTTGGACTGGGTCGTGCGTAGAAAGTGTGAATGACACGCACAGAACATGCACCCCTACCGCACGACCGTGCGTCCCTTCAATGTTCATTTTTTGGCCGATTTGAAGCCAGCACGACCATGCATGTTATGTAGTCAGAATTTAATGTTGAAAACTCTTGGAAACTGACCATTATTGCCTTGTAATCTGAGTTTAATGCCTGTTGTAAGCTATATATATATAGGGCTCTTATCAGAGTTGTAATCATCTTGGAATGCTTGTAATCATACTTGAGAGAAATCAAAAGTCTTACATTTGTTCTAAATTCTCGCTCTTTACAATTTTGCAATTTACATTCAACAATTTACTTTTTTGCCTTTAAATTTATAACTTTTGTCTACAATGAACATGTGTGAGTAGACTTGTCTAGTCTTGGGATTGTTTGAATGATCTAATCCTATTCAAACCAAGTCTAGACTCTATTTTATTACAATCCATTTTCTAATCTAATCTCATAATTTTTAATCCTTATATCAAATATCAATCGAAGTACCGAAATGTGAAGATTGATATTAGAACAAATGAGATTAGACAAGATGAACAAAACATGAGAATGATTTTGTGAATCTTGAGACAGAATAAGATTTGTACTTAAAGGATCTAAATAATAATCAATCGTGAGAATAAGTTTGATTATCATTGAGATACACTTATATATTCTGAAAGGAAACATAAAATATAAAAGAGAATTTTGTCTTTAGAAATGGATTTAACATAAGATAGAGATATAGACACAGAATTGTTTAGTATTTATCATTAAGATCTAACCACAATCCTAAGGCTTCTTTATAATATAATTTAAAACCAAGAAACTATTGAACTTATAAATTTGATCTTTTTAGTTAATCATCATTAAAAACAAAATTAGTAATTATTTTAACTCTCAGTGGAACGATATTTTTTTACTACTCTCAGTGTAATTACTTTAACTCTCTCATGTCACAACAATACACCTTTTCAATTGAAAAAAAAATAATTAACTTACCCCAATCAAACCAATTTAAAATAAAGGATAATTTAGTAAATTGCGCTCAATCTTTATTTTTCAATAAAACATTCCAATAATTGTTTCCAAAATTTACAAAAATAGCTTCTTTTTTTTGTTTAAAATTTGTTTGAATAGTACTAAGTGGGTATTTTTGTCCAAATGAAAATGGCACACTTGTTAACTTAGACGTTAATGTTTTTAAACCAACCGAAAAATATCTAAGTATAAGTTAGCAAGTGTGCACCTTTTTATTTGGACAAAAAATTCATTTGATCCCATTCACACCAAGAAAAATGTTAGCAACACACATTCTAACATACACTTTTCAACACACTCTCTTTGATTGGTTAAAAATTACATGAGACCCACCAAATTTATATAGGACCCACATGATTTGGTGGGACCCATGTGAATTTTAACCAATCAAAAAAAGTGTGTTGGAAAGTGTGTGTTGCTAGAATTCCTCACCTTCAAACCAATTTAAAATAAAGAATAATTTAGTAAATTACACTCAAATTTGTTTCAATAAAACATTCCAAAAAGTCTCGCCCTTCAACTCCATCTCTCGCCCCCAACCTAATCTCAACATCTCAGCCACAAAAATATTTTGATCTACATGAATATCAAACAATCTACGGAACCGTAAATGTAAAGGAACCTCGTCTAAACAAATATCATTCCAAAAGGAGGAACTTTCACCGTTACCAATTATATGCCCCACACTATATTCAAACCAAACACCCTGGAACTCCCCACACGCACTACATAAGTCTTTCCACTATACAGATGCTTTCAGCCCCCC
>Ga0228711_1009137_pt1 | contig 13590 bp, 6 predicted proteins | sample MedpolnodulmetaG_2_FD_177996 | JGI IMG/M metagenome (GOLD analysis project Ga0228711, IMG submission 177996) | Root nodule microbial communities from Medicago polymorpha collected in Santa Monica, California, United States - brown nodules | ecosystem: Host-associated > Plants > Roots > Nodule...
AGCTTGCTACAATATATATATATATATATATATATATATATCAATCATCACACAATACATAACATAACTTAACATGTTTAACATTTAACTATAACAATTTTATTATTATACTTGAATCAGTGTCGCGGCAAGTTGCACGGTCCCTTACTGACAGCAACATTAAGCTTCTTATACATGTGATCAGGGAAACCAATCCCCATGCAAATAACATAGATTGTGTTCAATTTCTGCACTTGATCCCATTTGCATTTTAATGTTTACATGTGTTCTATGCCTAATCATTGTGAATACAAGGTCTTAGATCCCGACTATCATAAAGGATTTGAAGATTGGTACAAGTGTTACGCCATATGTTCTCCTCATAGGAACATAAACACATCGTGTTCAAATGGTTACGTGAAAACTATCCCTACGATCGTCGGTTCCCTCGTAGTTGTCTCTCTTGCAGTATATCTTACGAAAGAGTCATGGATCTCATTTAGAAACATGGAGGAGACCATAGGAGCCATGAACTTTTAGTTTACGAATTAATTTATGTGTAATGGTAGTTGTTCTGATCTATCTAGAGGAGTAATATTTAAACCTTTTGGAATATTAAAAACTTAAGAGTTGAATCAATTAATCCGTAATGACCGAAGTTGTTTGAATATATGATTCGATAGGAGTAATATTTAAGCCATGGAAGTCATGGGCAATCCCTACAGTCCCAACATTTAAACTAATAGTTGTGTTATAAATTTTATTTTACGTGTCGATATATATGGACCAAGATTTGCTGCCGTAGTGAAACAACACAGTTTCACACGGTTTTCAATCATGGTCATTGGATCTTTACTAGATAGTACTATTATAACTTTGTCAAACCATCCAATGGTTGAGATAAGAATTGTGTTGTATTTTAGAACACCGTCACCATTTTCCTATATATATCTTTCTTCTTTTGGTAGTATTTGCTCACAACATATTCTTGAATTGGAATAGAATAAGGAAAATGTTAAATAGTGCCTCATGCCACTCTTTAAGTAGCTTTTATGAAAATGTGTATTCAATGCATTGAAAATTGAAGCATTTGACTTTTTTAATGAATAATTTCTTAATTTAAAATCCTTATAAAGTGTCTTGATGACATCGTTAGCAAGACCCTACAAATAATTCTCCCTCGCCTACAAACTTTATTATCCCTATGATGACAAAACCTAGTTACATAAATGATGCATTTCGGCCATCCTTTAACAATGAAGCATAAGCTACCATTACACACAAGTCATTATAAATTCTAGGTAGACCAGAACAACTAAGGTTTAAATATTACTCCTCTAGATATTACTAAAAGGTTTGGAATTTGTAACTAAAAGGTTTAAATATTAGTGGTCTAACCATTTTAGTATATTACAAATATTGACCATGTTTTAATTACAAATTCTAAGTCATTAATTGTCTGAAATAATGGGTTGCCACAACTGTTTAACATTGCATTTTTTTTAAGAAGCAAAGAGAAACTTTATTAAAATAAACTGCATGGCAGAGCACAAGATAGATGATGCCAAATACAGGACAAGAACAAAATCTGCAGAAGACAAAGCACCCTGAATACACCTTAAACTATAATAAAGAAATCAGAAAAACTCAAGAAAAAATGATTCTAATGATCCATTACTACCAACCCAAAGACACCTAGAAAAACATTGCATTTAATACAAACAAGTTTTTTTGTTAGTAGAATCATCCAAACAAGTTTAATGCAAGCGAAATTAAAACTAGTTAATGAGATATAATCATGTACTAATTAAGTGAAAGCAAACCAGACAATACTACCCATGACCATAGGTCCAAGTGGCAAGAAGCTTGATTCTTCTTAAATAAAACATCAGATTAGTATATTTTTAAAGAATAAAAAATGTCAGAAAGAACTTAAGGGACAATTTTTTTCAACCCAAAAAACCATTTTGAACACACGTCCGGAAATAACAGTTTTTGTGCTATTTAGAAGCGTGCTTCCAAACAAAAATACAGTCTGTGCCATCTGAAATTACACTTCGGGAGAGTTTTTAGTAATGTGGGGGTGGGCATTGTTGTTTTCAAACTTTAACCCCTTATATGGGCGCACACTTGAACTATAACAAGAGCCTGGATCAAAAAAAGAAGCTAAAAATAACATATTTAAACATGATGTCTGATTTATAGAAAAAATAAATTTTTCACTATACCTGAACATCAAGCACATACGTTAACCAAAATAGAGATTAGTATCCCCTCACCACAACTTTTAACCAGGAAAAAAGAATGAAAGCCTTCAGATCAATCATCAGGAAAACCAAGGAATCTGTTTATATGCTTGGCCACTGGTGTTGCATCACCTGGAGTATAAGGAAGTAGAGAATTTAAATCCATATCTGCTACAGTTTGATGGAGTGTTTGTGGACTAGCACAATACAAATGTTTTGTGTTGGCAAGTTCTTCTGCAAGTTCACTTTGATGATTATCCATTAAATCTTCATTTACAACCACAATTAAAGGTTTGCGTAGCCGCAATGTCTCAAATATGCTACCTGACCCTGCACAAAATCAGACTAGTTACAGTTACTTCACGAGGACCATCCCTTCCTACTCATCTCACAAAATCCTATTTAAAGCTTGTCAGATGCTTTAAAGCTTGTAACCGGTTAGATAACGTTTCTAACTCATGATCAGAGGCTATAAAGCATGAACAAGAACAAAGTTTCATCCTTTCACTATGAGAGGCATTGCTGAAATTTTAAACAAAGAAATAGTTACACCTTATTGATTTCCCTCTTGGATTGTTTATGACAGGGGTCGGGTTTGATCAATACCTTTTGGACTGAATTATTTAAATTATATGAAACCAAACTGAAATTCAGTTCTTCATATCATCCCCAATCAAATGGGCAAACCAAGGCTGTTAACAGATGTTTGGAGTTTTGTCTTAGATGTCTTACATGACCAAGCACCAAAGTGGCTCAAATGGCAGAGCTTTAGAGTTATGCTAACTATAACTATGGGCAAATATGGACCTCTTTAAGGCCTTATTCGGGGGAGACCCGCCCCATTAATTAGAGAGGCAACTCAATCAACAGTAGCGGTTAACAGGTTGATGGTTGAAAGAAATAATATGTTGGATTCATTGAGGGATCATTTGATATGGGCATGAACAAAATCACAACCAGGCCAACCAACACAGGCAAGAGTTAAATTTCAGATAGGAGATATAGTTTTTCTGAAGATATGCAACCTTACAAATTAACAACTTTGGCTAAAAGGGGTGAACCAGAAGTTGAGTTCTGGATTTTATGGAACTTTGATATTGTGAGAAAATCAGTCAAATTGCTTGTCTATAAACTAAAATTATCCTAGAGAAGCAAGGTGCGTCTAGTTTTCCATGTTTCTTTGTATAAGTCTCTATATCTGCAGAAGTTACTAGTCAACCCTTGCCTCTATTCTTGACACGTGATTGGGAACTTATGGTGCATTAATTCAGCTCTAGTCCTTACAAATTGCAATAATCAAGAAAAAGTTCTTATGAATCGGGAAAATCTGCACTATTTTGAAAGTTCTAAGAGAACTCGTCTACACAACAGGATCAGTTTCCTAACTTCCACAATGTGAACAGTTGATAGCTATAAAAACAATGACACAAACACTGGACACAGCACTAATAATAAGGGCAACCCGGTGCACTAGAGCTCCCGCATATGCAGGGTCTGGAAACGGGTCCCACCATTTGGTGTATTGTACGCAGCCTTACCCTGTTTTACACAAGAGGCTGTTTCCAGGACTTGAACCCGTGACATTTCAGTCACATGACAACAACTTTACCAGTTGCACCAAGGTTACCCCTCACGGCACTAATAATAATTTGAGAAAAAAGAATATTTGAATGTAGCCACATGTGTCGGTGTCAGAGACCAGACACACCTTCAAATTGAAGAATCGGTGCTACATGGGTTGATAAATCCCCAAGGATAACCAAAGTAATAGAGAATCTTAGATAAGAGAGAAAAAAATGCAATATCAACCTATATGTAAGCTGGTAACAGACTACTAAGTTGGTAATGAGTGGGAAGTATGAGAGGATTCTATTTTTCGGGATTATATTAGCGGTTAGTGGGGGTGGCAGGGAATATTCTGGGATTTGAGTGAAACCTTTGGGAGCGACTAGGCATTCAAATGAAGTAGTATACAGAAAACCACATGATAATGTGTCTATAATTGCAAAATAGTTAGTGAAAAGAAAGATGGAAAGAAAATTTGTAAAAAGCATACCTGCATGGCTAATGACAAGAGAGGCAGATCTGAGATGATCTGCAATACTGGAAGAAAAAGTGAAGTAGTCTACAGCCAATGAACCTTCTCCTTCAGACTGCAATAAAAAGTTATTCAAAAGAATTTCCTCGGAAAAAAGAGAAGTATCTGCTACATAACATGGCAAGTTTATCTACAAATTTCTCCGTGTTTATCTTCCTTTTCGTGCAATCAGTGTTGTTAAATGGCAGATTTTTTAACAACCACCATGTTAGGATCCATATGAGAGGGTGTTTTAAGTAATTAGTAGGTGGTTAATTAGATTTAAGTAGATTATTACTAAGTAGACCACTAGGGTTAAATAATAAGAGGCGTATTAGAGTTAAATAATAGAATGTTCTACTTAAACCTAATTAACCACCTACTAAATACTTTAAGCACCTTCTCATATTGGATCCTAACACGCCATAGCCAATTTGTGAACAGATGCCACCATGGCGGCACCATGGGCTGCAATGCCGTGTTTATATGGCATATTTTTGGCTTTCCTCCATTGAAAGTATTGCATAAATTTAGCAGGTGTTAGCCCACATACTAATAATCAAGCAAGCTTCTAAGACTTCGACTTCCATCAATGCTGCATCACCCAATTATCTACAAGATTCTTCAAAGTTAAAACTAATTCTTTCTCCATCCCACATCCTAACTACCAGCTATGATATCAAGTTAGGGCAATACAGTTAATTCAGAAAATGTTTAAAGTGACAATTCTGCACACATGAACTTTCATAGCCGATACCAGCACAAAAATGAAAATACACAACCACGTTAGAAATGAGGATGAATTCACTAGCTCTAAACTTTCACATGCACAGATTGCATAATGGAAAATTTGTGCCTGTGTCTCTCATCATTAAATAGGTGAGACTATCAAATGTTTTAATGCATACTAAGAAAATAGATACAAAGTTGACATGCCACTATAATTATTTCTGAAACAAAGACGACAGAACTAAAAAAAAGAGGGAGAGGAAAAGCAAGGAATAATGTTTGAAACTACCTTGGTAGGAACATAGGATCCACGGCCCATTTGGACGAGAAGATGAGTATACCCTTTTGCAAGCAACTCTATCTTAACATTTTCAGAATCCACAGCTCTCACAAGAGCATCGAAACAAGTCGTCCCTACAGTCAAAAAAACAACTCTCCTTGATTTGTCACTTCCGTCCTCGTCCCCCATTTAAAGCACACCACTCAATTTCAACTCGATTTGATGATTCTCCAAGATATTCCTAAGTCGAAAGTGTGTTGATATTAAAAACAACAATCAGCAATCAGGAGAATCAATTTCATCACTGAACAAAGCATCACAAGCAGAAAGAACCAGTCAACAAAAGGCTGTGGTTACCTAAAGTCAGAGAGGGAAAATGGGCTGCAATTTTTCTGTGGGCTTGGCAGCCCGATGGGCCAGTTAGGCTCGTAAATCAAACATAAAAAACTATGAATCATGCATTTGCATCCAGGCATTTAAAAAAACAGACACAGTTCGATCCGAGAGATGCAAGCCATTTCGTGCATAAACACTATTACTAATTAGATTTAAATATCCTCCAAAATCAAACCAAGACAAGTTATACTGCAGAATGCGATTCCAAACTATGCAATTATATTGGTAGTTAGCAATACAATAAGAAACTGGCATGTCAGGATCAACAGATATTTACTTGAATCAAATTAGTATCATCGTTTGGAGTAAAACTGTTCATAATAATGATCTACATTCCGACACAAGGTTAAGAACTCAAACATAAGTATTGATGATGGTTGGCATTCACATTTCACAACGTGTTGAACCAGAACAACGGTTCAAATCCCTACACACAACGTGTTGAACAACGGTTCAAATCCCTACAAGGAGAGGCGTCACATTAAGGCGTCATGATAAGCACTTATGTGTAAGCTCACATAAGCTATTTCTATATGAAAAGATGAAATAAAGTTAAAATGTTTTTGTATATGCTATAAGTTGTTTTCGTAAGCTATCCTGAAGAACTTATGAAATTAAACTGAAAAAAGCTTATGAAAAGTGCCATAAGCTGTTTCCATAAGTTCTCTCAAAGTCTCACAAAACTTATGTCAGTAGATACAAGATAAGTTCAAATAACTCAATCCAAACATGTCCCTAGTTGGATTTGTCTCCTCTAAAGTGAGTAGTTAGTGTAGTTATAAAATCACAGGTTTAAATTTTAGTTTGATGGTTTATATACTCACACTCTAAAATGAACTGTTAACTGTAGAAGAGTCAGATGAATGGTTGATGGTGTGGTGTTAGAATTTGGATTAGGCCTAACTCGACCTTACAAAACCGGCTTGTAAGGTGAGGTTAATAACTACGTAGACAGTATCTCTAGGCAATGTGAGACTAAATCATCCCCTTCACACATAACACAATGAAGGCAACCCAAATGTTGCAATTTGCAGTCTACAAGTGCAATTGGGGTCGCAATATGAAGGTTTTAGATGTCACCACAACAGTATTATAACTGAATCGACCACCTTTACCCGCATTTTTAAACAATATAAAGGATCACAACGTAACAGCAAGCACAATCCCTATCAAAAGCATATAACAAATTCCAATGAAAAGAATGAGAAACTGATTGGATTTTGAAATTCTCCACGCCCACTATCAATGTTTCAGTGTCCCTTACACCGTATGCCTCTATTACGCTAAAACCCGCAAGGCAACTCTGCAGTTTTTTTGCATCAAAATCATAACTTCAGACATATTTCCAGACCTCATTACTAATTCACGCCCACTATCAATGTTTCAGTGCCCAAAAGAATACAAATACTTTAACTTAAATGCATTCAAGGGAAGTAAATAATGTCCTAGCCTCTAACATCTAATGTTTATTCCACCCATACTAATCCTTAAGCACTCCCAAAACTTCACAAAAAGTTAAAACAACAGGGCTGGACAGTGGACACCCCTTACACCGTATGCCTCTATTACGCTAAAACCCGGAAGGCAACTCTGCAGTTTTTCTGCATCAAAATCATAACTTCAGACATATTTCCAGACCTCATTACTAATTGAAACCCTATAAAATAAGTATTCAAATTAAAGGGAAAAGAGTCTAGTTTTCAGAACTCCAACGATACTCTAATTCAGAGTTATAGAGAAAAAGATATGACCTGATTACTACAGACTTGTCCAACGAATTTTTAACTAGTCTCTATTAACACTCAACTACCACCATTCCAATCCATGCTAAACAGCCCAAACAACAACACCAGTCTAAATCTAATAACATGCAGCAACAACAGTCCAATACAATATTCTACACTATTTTACAGTCTAAAATATTTAGAATCAATTAACTATGCATCAACCATTATACTCACAATTTTTAGAAACCATTATTCTCATAAAATCAATAAAAGCTTCTATATTAGATGCTATACTAAAATCATAGCATGATTAGGGAACCCACCTAAGCCAATTGAAGAGGAGAATGAAGAATTGATGATTTCCCCCTTTTTCTTTAATCTCTTGAAACCCTAGCTCCAATTCTTCTCCAAATCAAGCTTATTTAACCATATAGTGAGATGAACATCTCAATTTAGCACTTCATGTAGAGTTCTAGGGTCACAAATTGGGAAATGGAGAGAGAGAAAAGTGAAGAGGAATGTTTGAATTTTCTGGTTTCTAATCAAATTTTGAGGCATAAACAACCTAGTAAGTAGTAATTCACATGCATGCAATGCAAGCTAACACGTGAGAGAGGAAGGGAATAACAGAGGAAATGAACAAATTCTGATTATCTATTTAGCTTTGTGTATTTGAGGGCGATATTATCATGTTACCCTAACATCTTGAAAAATATACCTTCCTTAATCCTTACCCTTGTTCTTATTTACTTCTCTGTCCCTCGTTAAACTACCAAATTATTATTATTAATCTTTTTTTTTTTGACGATTAATTATTATTATTATTAGAGGAATGCTAGCAACACTCTCTCTAACACTCACTCTTTCATTGGATGAAATTTATGCATTTCTCACCACTTTGTGTGAGTTCTATTTCCAAAGTGTACACTCACAATGATGTAAATCAATAAAAGAGTGAGTGTTAGAGAGAGTGTTCAAAAGTGAGTGTTGCTAACATTTACTCTGTAATTACTGATTCACAATTAACTTAATCTTAAGCCTCTAATCCTTGTTGGAATGCTAACGTGTGCCATTACGACATATGTTAAAGGGGCGTTTGTTTCACGGATGCAAAAATGATTCCCTGGAATAACTTTCCCAGGAATATATTCCTTGGAATTATGTTCCCGGGAATATTTTAAAAAAGTGTTTGGTTACCAATTTGAATTCCTGGGAACTTTCTTTCTAAATTCCTGGGAATATTAAAAATATGTTTGGTTTAAAATGTATAATCCCAGGAATAAATGTCAAAATTATTAAAATACCCTTTTACATTCAAGAGACGAAAAATAGATTGAAGATAAGTTCCAAGTTCCACTGGTTAGCAGGGCGACAAGCTGCAATTCTGCCTACAAATTCTGAACCACATCAGCACATGCATTTTTAAAAAAAAGATTGAAGATAAATATAGAGAAATTTAAAAAAAAAACACACACACACAAAAACAAAACAAAACATAAGACACAAACCTGTTATGTTGGATATGGATCCAGATGAGTGAAAAGAGAGAGCAAAGAGGGGTTTATATATATATATGTGTGTGTGTGTGTGTGGGTTTCTATTAATTTGGAGAACGCGTGGGAAAATTTAGGAGGGAAGAAGTGCGGGTAAAATAGGGGTATGAGTGGGTTTTCACCATGAATGTGGAGATTTCATTCCCAGGAATAGAAGATTCCAGCCCCCCACCCCCGGGAATAAAAATAGAGAGTCAACGGGTTAATAAGATTATATTATTTTTGTTCCCTTCTACCAAACATCGGAATATCGCATTTAATTCTCTAATTCCCAGGAATATATTTTTTATCTCCCAAACAAACACCCCCTAAGGTATACAAAATAGAAATTATGCATTGTAAATTGTGTTTATTTATTTATCAAGAAGTTAGAAATTAATTTTTCATAATAAATATTTGTTATTAATAAAATTTTTAACATGTGACCTAAGGACACAAGTTAGCATGACCTTCGTTATTACTTAGTGCAATTAACTTACTACTTCTATTTTATCCCTTATACTACTCTTTTATTAAGATAATTAAGGTACAATATATATTTTGAGCGACCTTTTTAAGTATGTCTTGTGCTTAACAGCTGTATGTGTTAATATATATCTTTTTTATTCTTTAAAAAAAATCTAAGGTACAATATAATTAAAAGCACTAGGAATAAAGTTTAAGTTTCTAAATTTTGGGAAGTTACACTCTATCTCCTTAAAAAAAATTGTCCTCAAAATTCATATTTTTCTGACTATGCAAAATTAATTTGACCATGTTAGTCTTCAGACCCAAAAACAACACAAGAGCAATGATCTTTATAATGTTGACGATGCTTGAAAATTTTGTATTGATAATGGTGCAAAGTTGCTGAATTTAGAGCGACAAAATACTACTAAATACACAACAGCAGAGATGGTTTAACTACTTGTAAAGAAATCAATTACTGGTATTTTGAATTGCAGCTCCAATCGCAACGTATTCATTCAACTAATTTTGCGACAAACCACTTGTTTCACCTTCATTGAGAGACAAAGAGAGTGCCACGATACTTTTTTCATGCAAACCAATCGCTTCTCCTTCGTCAACCACCATCATATTGAAAACATACTCTAACGATGTCTACAAGACTATCCAATAAAGAGAACGATGCATCTATGTTATATTGCATCTTTCCTTGTAGAGGTTTTTGTCACTGGGTCGCAATGTTAATTGGTTTTGCAACCAGTGACGGATCCAGGATCCCGAGCGCGAAATTTTTAACTTTATTAATTATTATTAAAATTATATATATATACACACACACAGATTTTTATCTACTCATTTTACTTAGGATTTAATTAATGTGCAGTAAAATAATTTTTCTTTGAATACATGTGAATAATAATTTTACAGTTCTCTCAAAAAAAAAATAACTTTACAACTAGTGAACAGAATTTAAACTTTTTTTTTTGTCTTAGATGAAGCGGTAATTCACTGAAAATAAACTCACATACAACTGTGAGGTCCTGTGTTCGAACCCGGATCACAACGTCCGGCCTTACAATATTGGCATTTGTCAGTTAAGTTAGGACTTCTTTAATATATAATTTAAACTACTATATTTACTTTTTAATACTTTTACCCAATAAAAAATTAAAATTTTCATTCTCTTTACTAAACTAATCACATTAAATTTTATAATTATTGAAAAATTGTAAATTCAAGTATTTATCACTAAGACCTCTCAAGTTTCCATTATATTATTTATTTGTAAGTAATATCAAATGCATTTGATTTGGTATAGAGGATGAGTTTACATGAAATTATTTATTTGCAAGTAATATCAAAAGCATTTGATTTTAGTTTAGTGGAAGTACTCCATCCGGTCTCAAATGTAAGAAACAAAAAAAAAATGCACATATATTAAGAAAGTGGATTGACCACATTTAAGTCATTATAAAAAGTGGTATTTTTCTAATTTTACTCTTGTCTTGAAGTAGTAAAGACATTAATGAGGTGAGTTTAATGAGGGTAAACTTGGAATTGTGGCATTTAATAGGTTCATTTTACTATATTTTTTTTTATATTTGAGACCACCAATTTTATTTTTTTGTTTCTTATATTTGAGACCGGAGGGAATATATTTTATAGGAAGTAATATCTCATGTTATTCGTTTTTGAGTTCTGTGTGAAAAAATAAAAGGTCAATAAAATAAAAGTGTTTATAACATTAAAAGCTTGTTTACAGGAGAATTAGCAGCAAATTTAATAGCATTAAAAGCCTGTTTATAAGAGAATTAACAGCAATAAACAGAATTAAAATCCAACATCAGTAAAAACCATGGTAGTTTAATACATCAGTTTGTTAAAAAGAAATTCTCAGGGTGTGCAAATAGCAATAAAAGTGATATTATTGGTGCAAATAGCAAAATTCCACTTGGGTCCGCCCTTGTTTGCAATGCACTAATTTGTTGCTCTTGAGAAACATGACATCCTTGAAAATAGAGAGAGAAAGCTTAGAAAATTATTGTATTGATAATATCACAGTTTTGGGGGACCACTATTCTACATGATATTTTACCCTATCCTACATGATATATTACTATATATTACTAAAAAGTGTGGTTTTATTTTGTATTGATAATATGTTATTTACTCTATCCTACATGATATATTACTATATATTACAAGTATTAAGAAAAAAAAATTGCAAAACGTGGGGGGACCACGGCCACCCTTCGCCCCCATGGTCCCTTTGCCACTGAAAATGAGTATAACTACCTATATTTCAACAGCCTCTCTCAAACTCAAGGTAAGAGAACTCTTAGCTTGAGTTTGGATTACAAAGCTAAAAGTCAAACAAAGAAAATTACAATAGCTACAATGTCTTAAAGGGATACTTGTGCAATAAACCAATTTCATGCAACTGTCTTCAAAAAGAACACTTGTGCAGAAGATCACAACCCCAAAAGAAACAATGCAGTGTTGACATATCCAAACAGTTGTAGCACACAACCAATACCTATTAGGACTGGGCATGAATAATAGAACCAGCATTAAGAGAATAAAGCCTTTTTCCTTCAGCCATTGCTCCCACAACAAATTCACTCCATCTTTCCCACCAGAAGCTCAGAGAGGTTCATCAGTAAAACATCAACAGTGTTACCATATCCAGACAATGAGAGAAAATCTCAATAAAAGCCAACAATGGATCCAAACAATGTCCAAACTTTGGCAGTAAACCAATAAAAGAAAAACAAATAGAGAAATGCTTAACTATTAAGCAGAAGCCACAACTCAAGACTTAACCACTTAACAGAAACTAACATCAATAAGGCCATCAAAGGGCAAAATGCTTAACTACCATGGGTAGAAGCCAAGGAGAAGAAAAATGAATGTTAGAAGGTCTTGACGGCTGCAAAGTGATGCACAATACTCAAGTTGTGCTAAAGGATACTTAGCACATCAGAGGACTCAACAATTCATATAAAAAAAATGAGCAAAAGGTCATGGTTGATGACTATAAAGTGAAGCATCAATACTCAGACTGTGCTCAAGATGAATAGCACATCAAAAAAACCATCTAGTCAATAAAAGGAGACAACTAAATGCAACATGTAAAGGCATGGCCCTAGGATTAGATCATGTTTGTCTAGCTTTCCTTTTTATAGATCATGTTGAAGCACCCTGGTGAGCATCTTGTATCTGTTCATCTTGATAGCTTTTCAAATTGTGTATTATGTCTCCCTGAATCGACTCATTTCTACTTGAATCGCCTCAAAAAAGTTTCTAACTCTGTGTGAATCGATTCACACTACATATGAATCGATTCATGTTTGAATCGTATCATTCCTCCTTGAGTCGTATCATCAAACTCTCCAACTCTCATTAAATCGATTCATTATTACCCTGAATCGATTCAAACCTTCATCTGGGCAGTTTGAATCATTTCATACATCTCTTGAATTGCATCAATCTTCATAGATTTTCCTTATCTGGATTTTGTCCTTTCACCATCTGAATTGATTCATTAATTAAATGAACCGATTCAATCTGTTGTTTTTGGTGTGAAAATTGTGTCCTTTTGCTTTAACTATATAAACACTTCTCCCTCTCATTTTCAAAGTATTGAATTATTTGCAACTATTCTCTCTAGGTCTCAAAAACTCATTGCTCATACATTCTTCAAGATTAAACACTTTTTCTTAGAATCACTTTATCTTTGAGTGCGTAGATTCTCTAGGGTGCTAGTAGGGACTGTAAGTTGGTTCTCTCAAGAAGATTGATTGGACTTAATCAGGGCTTCAAAGGAATTAAATAATATCATTCCACCTCCAAAGGGCTTGGGAGTCTTTCTAACCGTTCTTGAGATCGAAGGGGGTTCGTTTACCGGACGTAGCATTGAAGACTCGAGTGAAGAGATCGAAGGAGCGCACGGGTAATTCAAGGATCTGAAGATTCAAGAAGCACCAAATTCAAGGGGTACTTGAAGTTTGGGGGAGCTTTGTTTTACATAGTGTCATACCCCAATTTTTGACCTAAGGTCTTACATTCATATACCCTCTGATCCGGAATATTATCTGACTTTTCAGAATAAAAATTCGGCAGAGAGGTATTTTAAAATACCTCATTTTTGTTCCGA
>Ga0228711_1009139_pt1 | contig 13580 bp, 9 predicted proteins | sample MedpolnodulmetaG_2_FD_177996 | JGI IMG/M metagenome (GOLD analysis project Ga0228711, IMG submission 177996) | Root nodule microbial communities from Medicago polymorpha collected in Santa Monica, California, United States - brown nodules | ecosystem: Host-associated > Plants > Roots > Nodule...
CACAGATGGTGCTATTGCTCCAAACCAGATAAATTCTTCAAGTCGATGCAGTGATGAAGACGGAAGAGAGGAAGATTAGAAATTGTTTTTATCTTGGATATGTTTAGGCTCATCTAGTATTTTTTTTGATGTAGTATCTATTTTTATGTTGGTTATTATATAAAATTGACATTATTTTGTTATTTTGATATGTTTGTAAGACTTACTACTTTGATCATATAATTGAAATTTTCTTTGATGTTACCTTAAATTTTGTGTAGTGCAATAAAAAGTATTGTCGAATATATTATTTTTTTGGTCAGGAATTATTGTGAAAATTTTATTATTATTAAAAAATATTTATATTAGGGTGAATTTTATTAAAAAAAAACAGAGAACCTATAGCAACGGACAGTTTGGTTCTATACCAACGGATATGGAGGTTGACTAAAGCTATTTAATAGGTGTAAAGTGCCGTTGCTATAGCTCCGAAATCTATAGCATCAAGCTAATTTTCCGTTGGTATAAGCTATTGGGACGGCATTCTTGCCGTTGGTATAAGCATAGTATCCTAGACGGTAGCAGGTGGACGTTGGTATATGTTTTATGATCTATACCAACGGCTTTTGAGACCTTTACCAACGGTTTCTGCCGTTGCTAAATGACAAGTTTCTTGTAGTGTGTTATATATCACATGTATATATACTAAAATTTATGAACTAAGATTTTTGTTACTAAGATTTTTACTAACTAGCATTTTTATTACTACCTATTTACCAACTAACAATTTCTGTAATTAAGTAACGAGGTTTTTATTACTAACAAATTTTTTTCACAACATTTTAATCACCAACTAACATTTTTACTAACTAATATTTTTATTAATTTTTTAAAGAAGCTATAATATTTTAAAACTACTTAACATTTTACTAACATTTTTTTTACCAACACAATTTATTTTTACTACTAATTAACCTTACATTTAAAGAATTAAAAATAAAAATAAAAAATAAAAAAATTAAGCAATAAATAGAAAAAATTAAGCATCAACAAGAAATTGACAGTGAGATTATAAATAACTATGATCAAAAATATATAACTAATTAATGATACTGAGATTATAAATAGATTGATAAATTAACATTGTAAAAAAAACTAAATCAACAATATACATAAAATAAAAATACATTTGTAAGACTTACCAATAACAATGATTTGATGCTAAATTTCAAATGATTTAAGTGAAAGTGATTTTTAGAGAATGGAGAAGTTCTTGAAAAGATTTAGAAGAAATATCTGCATTTTTTAGAAGCTATCATGAGTATTTAGAGATTGTAGAAATTATTGAAGAGGGAGGTAGGTAATATAATTAAAAGTTTGGTGTAAAAATTAGTGAGGGAAATTACTACAAGCTAGCTGCCATGCTATATAAAATCCTTGTTTAATACATTACAACGGTCATACACGCTTTGAAAAGAATTTAATAATGACAACATGTTTTCCGAGGAACATTTTCCTCGGTATTTAACTTGGAAAAGCGCACCATACTGAGTTTGCAGGAGGGGAAAGCAGAGATTCTTACATTTGTATACCGAGGAAAAAGTTCCTCGGAAATCCTTAATTTTAACGAGAAACCATCGTTCCTCGGAAATTTTTGGTCGGAATACTCAACCTTTCTTGTAGTGTTTGGCCCCTGAACTAAAAATCAATATTCTCAAATTGAATCTCAAATCCCTAAATCTCATCTAATTCTCTCTTTTGTTCAAAATAAAGTCTTCCATTAAATACCAACTTACTGTTGGGTCTCTGACTGTGCATACTTACTAGACAAAAGATTTGTTTATTTTAGTCAATAATTTCTAAAATGAAAAAGAAAAGACGCAATGCGTCATAAGCTTAAGGATCACGGGAAACTAACATAACCACTAACATTGGTAACATTTGCCAATAAAAAAAAGATCAGTTATGCATTTTAATTTTCTGTTTTTATAATAGATTTCAGAGAATAGGAAACACAAATAAGAAAAATGATATCTAGAGCTTTGGGATAGTTCTACTTGAATTGATCACCGGAAAGAAAGCATTAGTAAGAGCATCAGGAGAAAGCATCATGAATGGGTTACTCCAATAGTTAAAAGAGGAGATATTCGAAACATTGTTGATGCAAGGTTGCAAGGTAAATTCGACATCAATTTGGCATGGAAAGTTGTCGAGATAGCCATGTCATGCACTTCACCAATTGAAGCTGAAAGGCCAGGTATTGGAGAGCTAAAGGAATTTCTATCTTTGGAGATGGTTCAAAGTAATAATGGAAGAGAAAGAGCTATAGTTGAATTGACTTCATTAAACATTGGATCAGATACCATTCCTTTAGCTAGGTAACCATTATAAGATGATCTTTTCACCCTAGTCATGGTTTGTATGATATGTAATCTAATAATTTGTATCTTTAAAGTTGTCTCGAAAAGAAAAAAAAGAAAAAGAGTTGTGTCTCAACTACTATAGTACGAGTGATGCTTGATTAAAAACACTATTTTCATCCTAAACTATTAGGAAGAATAATCTGCATGTAATATAAATAAATTGTTAGTTGTTACTATTAAAACAAAAATTTGATTAGTGCATCTATTCTACAAATAATGTTTTGAGTCACAGAAACGATATCCTATTTGTTAAAAAAAATTATTTGGTAGTTAATATTCCTTCTTCCAATCAATGTGTTATCTATATGAATGAAATCATGATTTGGAAATTCCTATGACCGTCTATGTTTGTAATAAGAGATTTTTTAATATCACTATAAGGAAATATAAAAGAGTGGTCCTTCCCAATTTAGAGATTCTACGTTAAACTCTACACAGCTATACATTACTATCTATGTAGTTGCAACTTATTAATAAATTTTGAGTTCCCTATGTTGAAATATAATTCAAATTAGAGTTATAAGTATATTACAAATATTGCAATTCAAATGTTGGTTAGGTGAGTTATGTTACTTGTTGTGCAAGTAACTACATAACTAAGTTGGTTATGATGTGTTGGGCCTCACTAATGCTTTGTAAGCCCAAATAATAAATATATAAATAATCATGAAATTCTTTTCCCACTCTCCAAAGCTCTCATGCCCCCGTGAAAACCCGAAAGTACCTCTTATTTTTTCTCTCTTTTCTATATGAGTGATTATCTATGTGTACAATATAAGAAGAATTTTATTAACCAAAAAGAAGAATTTTATTAAAAGGAATATAAGATAAATACAAATGATACTAAGCTCGCAATAAGATCAAGTACAAGTAGTACTCACACCTTCGGAAGAAAGCCCAAAATCGAAAGGCACATACATATTAGCCAAGACTACCTTATCATACAATTTAAAGAAAAAGCAAACCATTTATAAAAAACGTACAAGATACCCCAAATTCTTCCTCCAGGAACCAATTCCATAAAACACTTTTGATGGCATCAACTACTTCCTCCCCTTTAACCTCCAACTAAGTGTGTGTATGTATCATCCTCAATTAGGTTCTAACAGCCTTTTGCTTAACTTGGCTACGATTTGATTCTGCATACTTGTTCATGACATGTTGATGCCTAATGGAGGTGAGTGATCAAAAATGCAAAAAGCATATTCCATAAGCAAGCTTGACATGCCTCAACATAGGAGATCTAAAATATTATGAATTAATCAACTTATGAGATTGAAAAATCAATTAAACTGAGGGAACATGCATGACCTCGTTTGTTACAACTTTTGTTAAAAATGAATTTTAACTGTTTTATCTTATTTTTTTATATATAACTTCTTTAACAGAGAGTTTTTTAAAGAAAGTTTCAAATGAGAAATTGGTGTAAATAAATTATCATATAAAACCATTTTAATTAGTCATCTTTTTGCTACGAAGTTTTTGGATGATTTCAAAAGATGCTTAAATGAAAAACTATTTTAAATAGTTTATAATAAAAATCATTTTTGAGAGATATCTTTTTTAAAAAAATATATAATTTTTATTGTGTTAAATCTTTAACAATGCATACTTTTTTAATAATAAATGTTAGTAACGTATTTAGTTGTTAGATTAATTTTGTGTCTTCATTTGTCCAAGTTTAAACTAAGACCTCTAACTCTTTACTCTTTAACTCAAACTAATTGAGCTACTCACCTCCATAAATAAATATCTAAGTTATTGAAGGTCAAAATTACTCATTTAGTTTATAAAAAAAAAATGAGTTTGGAATAGCTACCTATCATTTCTAAGTAAGTTGTCATCAAAAAATAAAATCTTTTTTAATCTTGACAAACAGGCCCACCTAGTTAACAATTTTGTGGGTGCAAAAGAAGGTAAAGAGATGGCTAAGGTTTTTTTAGGCACAATAGCAGTTTTAGTCCCATAAGTTTTAAAAAGTTGTGATTTTGACCCTCTAAAAAAAAAACTACAAAACCGCCTCCAAAAAAATATACATGTGTGCGTTGATCGAGTCAGATTGGCCTAGAGGGTCAAAATTGCCACAGGGGCAAAACTTAGAGGGTAGTTTTGTAATTTTTTTCTTCGAGGGATAAAACTGTTATTAACCTTTTTTTTTAAAGGGTAATGTTTAGTAAATACCCTATCCATCCATTCTACATTTTGTATAGGATCTGCATTCACACCCTCGATGGAATAAAACAAGGAGAGAGGGTGGAAATATGAAGTCCACCTAAGATGCATAATAGATGGATAGAGTGTCCACCAATTATTTTTTAGTATTTTGTATCGAAAGAGGTGGTTATGGATGGAATTTCCAATATTTTGTAATTGAAACCAACATTAGATTGGTTTAAGTGGTAAGAGACCCGAACCTCTTAAGTAAAGAAAAATTTAGTTAGGAGGAGAGAGTACACTCTATGTATTCTATAGATACTTTGATGGAGATTATTCACTGATAAGTAATGGTAGAAACTTCGTACAAATATCATGATAGCATAAGAAAGTAGTGAATAGCATAAGGATTTGCTATGCTTAATCGAGAGCCTACGAGAGGGACAGAACAATAAATAGAAAGTAGCATGAAATTCTAAGAGGTGACAATTCAGATATCACTTACTTTGATCAAACTGGATTAGTTGGCAATCAAATTATTGATGTTGCAGAAAACTGATTTGGAGGCTATATATTTTAAATTTTAATAAAGGATCTTGCTTGCTAACGACTGCTTCAAAAATATTGTTAAAGAATTTCATTATCCAACACATACTTCTTCATGATATAGAGATGCCTAAGAAGCAGTGAGTGATCAAGAGTGCAAAAAGAGCAAGCTTGACGTGCTTAAAAAAAAATGAAATGTAACATATTACTCTCTTCTCCTTAAAGATAAGCTTCTTTTTTGAATAAAACCCCTATAATTAATACCGTTAAATATCCTAAAATATAAAAAGTGAAGATTAACTATTAACTATATATATTAAAAGGGTATTTTAGTTACATGAGATTAGCTTCCTGAAAAAGCAAGCTACTTAACAAGGCGGGTAGATTGATACTAGTTCAATTGGTGTTGACCTCAATTTCCAGCTATTACATGTAGCTTGTTTGGTTACCCTCTTCTATTTGTGAGCACATAGCTAAGTATGCGTGTAGTTTTTTGTGGAGGGGCAACAGGGATAAGGGTGTCCATCTGGTGGGATAGGATAAGATCACTAGGCCGCGGAAAGTTGGTGGTTTGGGTATTCGAAGGGCTCGTGAATCAAATATGGCTATGCTAGGAAAGCTTGTTTGGGAGATTCATTGTAACTCAGAAAAGTTGTGGGTCTCTCTGCTTCGACACAAGTATGTTGGTGATAAGTTCTTTCTTGATATGCCCATAACTCAAGGTTCCACTGTGTGGCAGTCTATTATGAAAGCAAATGCAGTGCTTCGAAATGGTTTCGAATATAGATTGGGAGATGGGTCTTCTTCCTTTTGGTATATGCCATCGACTAAATTTGGGAAGTTGTATGAACAGGTTTTATATGTTGATATTCATGATGTCCACTTGACAATAGCTGATATGATTCAAGATGATACTTAGGTTTTGGGTCGCTTATATATCCAACTTCCTTCTCTTGTAGCCGAGGCCATCTATGGCACCCTGGTGTGTTTGAATGGTCAGATCCAGGACGGCTTTACATGGGTAATTTGGATGGTATTTATCAGTGAAAGTTGGGTATAAATGGCTTCTGAAGTGGAACGCAAGCAATGATGAGGTCGGATCGTGGAAGTGGATTTGGCGTTTAGCTGCTCCTGAAAAGATTAAATTTCTATTTTGGACGGGTTGCCATGATGTTGTTCCTACGAGGTCGTTTCTGCACAACAGAGGTATGCTAGACACTAATAATTGTCTGAGGTGCCTCAATAGTGGTGAAAGTATCATGCACTATTTTCGAGATTGTCCGTTTGTTAAGCATATTTGGCTTGCACTCTGATTTGACAATATTAACTTCTATTTGGAGAATTCTATGGTCACCTAGCTCAAACAAGGCGAGTTTAGCGCAAATAATCATTTATTCTCTACTTCTCTTTGGTGGATTTGGTGCGCACGAAATTCACTTTGTATGGATAATGAGATCATTTCTATTTTCTCCATGAAGGTAAAAATTTACAATTTGGCAGCCCTTCTTCGTTCTGTTTTCTCTCGAGGCTTCATCAACGGATATAGGAGGTTGTTATGTTACTTGGCATCCAGAGGAGAGTATTGACGTTGTCTTGAATGTTGATGGCAACAGTTTTGGAAATCCCGGAATATCTGGTTTTGGTGGCGTACTGCGTAGGAATGATGACAGCTGGCTATATGGGTTTGCTGGAAATGTTGGTATTTCCACAATCATACATGTAGAGTTGTTAGTTCTGTATTATGGCTTGAAAGCAGCTTGGGAAAGAGGGTATAGGGATGTGATTTGCTACTCTTGCTTGACTCTGGTTGTTCAGTTAGTATCAAACATGGTGAATCTTTGACATCATTATGTGGCAATTATCAGTAATGTCATGATTTATTGCAAAGGAGCTAGAGTGTCAAATTAAAGCATTTTGCGAGAGAGACAGATTCTTCTACTGATTTCATGGCTAAACTAGAAGATGCAAGTTCTGAGAATTGACGTAAGTTTTTGAAGCCACCAGAGGGTTTGATTCCGCTGCTACAGACGATGCTTGACGAAATATGTATCATAGAGACTAGTTTTTAGTTTTTTTTTATTTCTTTTCTTTTTGTTAGCTTCTTTTCCCAAAAAAAAAAAAATCAACATATTAACAACACTACTAAATATTTTTAATAAGAGTGAAAATTGCAATAGGTGATTATATTTAAACACGTCTTTAATATTTGTAAATGCGTCTGAGATGTGTTCAAGGAGTGTCGAAGCAAAGAAAAATACAAGTTTTTTGTCAAACCTATTTGAGTCCTCTAACACATAGTGTACGAGTGAAACACAAGTGTCGGACACCGTTCTAAAAAGTTTTTTTTTCTTTTTTGAAGTAGTTCGAAAGAGTGTTGATGTAACGAAAATAACAAAAACAAAGTTGGAATAGTAGTCTAGATTGTCCAACACATATCGTACAAGATGGTTTTTTTTTTATTTTTAAATATTTTGTAACGGAAGAGATGGTTAACTAGTTATGGATGGGGTTTTTAAGGCCCCTTTTTTATGAAAACATTTTCTATTTTATTTTATAAATTATGTCTTCATTTTCACTTACTAATAAGAAGATGTGACGATAACTTTGACATGGAAATAATGAAATGCTAGTTTGATATGATGTATTTTTTTTAAAGATAATATGATCTATTTTTGAAAATAATGAAAATAGTCTCTTGACATTTTTATTATTTCCAAAAAATGTTTCATTTCAAGACTCTAGTGTCTTGTTGTTAACAAATAAAATTAACACAACATTTTAAAACTAAAAATATAAAAATTATTTTGTGTTTAAAAGAAAATAAAATAAGGAATAGCAAAAGCATTTGCTATATTCGTAATTACGTATAGTTCTACATAAATGAGAGGGACAAAATAAAATATATAAAAGTGGATGGATGACAACTCAGATTTTACTTGACTTGGAACAAATTGGATTAGTTGGCAATCAAAGTATTGATGTTGCACAAAACTGATTTGGAGGCTGTATTAATAAGTAGATAGATAGATTTGTTACCCTTAATAATATTTCATTTTTAATCTAAAATATATTCGAGACGGGCCAATTCTAGTTATTATTTATTAACAACCCTTCTATCTTGTTTCCCTCAAAAAAAAAAAAACCTTCTATCTTGACTTTATCCCAAAAAGAACAAATAAATACACTGTACACGCCAACATGAGCCAGTATTACAAGGACTTTTCTATGCAACAACCGCAATAACTCATGCACATGTTCCTCCATGATCACTACTCTCATATATAGCATGCTAATTACTATCTTGCTACCTTCTTCAGACAATTTCAACTACCTAGCTCCACCATAGTAAATGAATGAAAAAAGTCATAATGTACATTGTCATTTATGAGGATTGTGTGTTGAAATTTTCAATAGAGATACCAAAAATCATAGATACATTATATGATATATATTTAGTCTAGTAAAAAATACAAAAATATGTGACACATTTAGAATAATATTGATGCAGGAAATTGTATACAAGTGAAGGATCAAATAATGCATTTGGAAATCCATAAATTCAGCATTGTACTGATTTATTAGGGCAAGAGTACGTAGGTTGTATTATCATGTACATTTTTTTTTCTTCATATTGATGCGTTTGTTTATGAGGTGTTAGCTCGGTCAAAAAAGTCCGACTTAGTAATTTCAAGGTACATAGTTCAAATTTCCTCGGAAGCAAAAATGCATGTAAGTGTAACTTGAAGAAAATAAGAGACAACTACCCAAAGTATCAATGGAGTGTCATTACTCATAAGAATATGTAACCACTTCTCACGTTCTCATTTAATGGCTATGCCTAACATGAGTAACTACCACCTTCCTCCTTCAATACGTGTCATTTTCGGGATTGCCATATATACTGAGCATACACTGAAGAAATACTTAACTCACCAAAAGCAGAAAATGATGAACATGAATAGAAAAGTAACACTTGTTCTACTCATAGTATCTTGCTTCCTAACTTGTGGTAGCTTTGCACAAGATACACTTGTACCTGCTATCATGACATTTGGTGACTCAGCAGTGGATGTAGGAAATAATGACTACCTTCCTACTCTTTTTAAGGCTGATTACCCTCCTTATGGAAGAGATTTTGCTAATAAACAACCTACTGGGAGGTTTTGCAATGGCAAGTTAGCTACTGATTTTACAGGTAAATATTGCATCAAGCTAATTAGATTTTGTGTTTATAGTTGTGTCCTTTATTATATGGTCTTCCATGCCTCTTCATTGAAATCTCAATGTTGGTTTAACCTAACGGCTGATAGTCCAATTCTCTCAGCTATTAGATTAATCCAATGATTGAGATTTATTTGAAGGGGATGGAAAGGATCCGAGTCCAATCTTGTGGAAATGTATCGTAGATATGATTGGATTACAGTATCAAATCTACGATACATTTCCACAAGATTTGGTTGAATTGACTTGGATCCTCTATACCTGCAGCGATGTTACAGCTGTAGAAACTGTTACATTTAGAGAGATAATTAAGCTTTCTTTCTCTAAATCTAGTGGTCACTATTGCTGTAGCACCATATTGTAGATGAAGAGGATCCAAGTCCTACCTTAGGTTGGAGTAGATGTTTCACATATACTCATGCATTTAAGTTTCATTGATGTTGGAATGTTCTCTTTTGCAGCTGATACACTTGGTTTTACGAGTTATGCTCCGGCATATCTTAGTCCACAGGCATCAGGGAAGAACCTCCTTCTTGGAGCAAATTTTGCTTCAGCTGCATCTGGTTATGATGAAAAGGCTGCTACGTTGAATGTAAGTTTGTAATAACAATATGTTCCTTTGATTTTATTTAAGCCCTGTTTGGTAAAAAATAGTGGATACCTAATAAGTTAGCTTATAGTGGATGAGCTGATAGTGGATAAGCTAACTCGTTAAGTTTTTAGAGTTTTATAAAATTAGCGGTTGAACTAGTTTATAAAAATGAAATGACATAAATAAGATATATATAATTAAAATTTAGTTTTTTTCAATTAAGGCTACAAGGGTAAAATTGAAATAAAAAATTATAAACAATACACTATTTGAATTAAGGTTGTGAGAAATGACGGTTACTAAACGAGTTTTTTTTTAGTCAAATGAGCTTATAAGACATAAGGTATAAACACAAATATGTGGTTTCCCAAACAAACCCTTATTGAAACTATCAAGCCGTTTTAATTTTTTTTTAAATTTGTGTAGTTTATCTATTCAATTAGAAGTTTTTGTTTGACAGTAAGATCGATGAAATCTATTGTTTACAATTAGTTATTAAACGGAGTAACTTAGTTCAAATTTTCTCCTCGAGTAACTCACTAAGATCAATGACATATGTTTTGAACTTGTTTTTGGTTTCTTCCTATTGGCAGCATGCAATTCCATTGTCCCAACAGTTAGAATATTTCAAGGAGTATCAAGGCAAGTTAGCTCAGGTTGCTGGCAGTAAAAAGGCTGCATCAATTATCAAGGATTCTTTGTATGTATTGAGTGCTGGCAGCAGTGACTTTTTGCAAAATTATTATACCAATCCTTGGATCAACAAAGTAGTCACTGTTGATCAGTATTCATCTTACCTATTAGACTCATTCACAAGCTTTATTAAGGTATTCTGTTACACTACAAGAAAAAGTTGAAATAGCGATGGAAAATAAAGTTAAATTGTTTCCACTTAAGCTATAAACTGTTTTCATAAGCTATCTTGGAGAGCTTTATGGAAATAAGTTAAAAACAGCCTATGAACAACTCATAAGCTCTTTTTCATTATCTTTCGCGAGTAGTCTATCAAATTTTTATACCATTAGATAAACTGAAATATGTCAATGCAAACAGCCCTAATATTGGTTCGGTGTTGAAACACAGGGCGTGTATGGATTAGGAGCCAGGAAAATTGGAGTGACTTCACTTCCACCATTGGGTTGCCTACCTGCTGCAAGGACTTTATTTGGTTACAATGAGAATGGTTGTGTCTCAAGAATCAACACTGATGCACAAGGATTTAACAAGAAAGTCAGCTCAGCTGCATCAAATCTTCAAAAGCAACTTCCTGGTCTTAAGATTGTGATTTTTGATATTTACAAGCCTCTCTATGACCTTGTTCAAAACCCTTCAAATTTCGGTACGCAACACTTTTTCACTAAAATACATTGAACATAAAGGATTTTTGGATTTAGTGCAATAGCCGCATCACTCAGTTTTTTATCTCAAAGTAAACGGCTGTGATCGTTTAAAAATTAAAACTGATTTTGTTATTATATAATATGAACTATCTGATCTCAGATTAGCAGCCGAGATCGAAAACTGCGTGCTGCAGGGATTTTGGATCCCAACATAAGGACAATATAATAACTTGCAGTATAATGATGTTTTTTTCAACTTTTTTTAACCTTTCTTATGATGTTCCATGTAGGTTTTGCTGAGGCAGGAAAAGGGTGCTGTGGTACAGGACTTGTAGAAACAACATCATTGTTGTGCAATCCAAAATCACTAGGAACTTGTTCTAATGCAACTCAGTATGTGTTTTGGGACAGTGTTCATCCTTCAGAAGCTGCTAATCAAGTTCTAGCTGATAATTTAATCATAGCAGGCATAGCTCTTATCACATAAGGACTCATCGTTATTTATCTCTGCTATTTGTTGCTGTGTACAAGTACAACCATACACTATAATTGAAGTCATTCCAAAGTTTCCTATTTTTACTGATGATTCTAGAAGAATCTTTACTCTATGTACTTTATATCGTCCGAAACTTCATATAAACTCTGTAAAACATTTTATAATAGATAAGTTTCTGCTTAATATTGATAAATGTACTGTACTATTTTTGGTGGTTTGTTTTGGACTACCACATATGAAATGCAATCATGGAGAATTTAAGTCCATGCGTATTGTTCTCCTTTTGCTTTTGGATAAGGAAATGTTAGTATATTAGTTGTTATGTTCGTATTTTCTTCTTTACTAGAGTTTGAATCGCGATCCTTTAAATCCTCCAACTCCTTTAATCCATGAGATCATTACCATTTGTGGAAACAAAACATTGAAATAGAGGATCTTTAATAATATCCATAAGGATAGGATTATTCCCTTACATATATATACCATAAGAGTAACATGAAGTGGTCTAGTGTTGAGACAAACTTGAACATTTCCAAAATGTATTACTAAGATGAAATAAACCAGAAGCATAAATGTTGTCATATGTACCTCAATAACAACCCTGACAACTCAAAGGTTGTCATGTGTTAGATGTATATTCTTTGAGGACAAAATCCTTATTTGATGTTTTAAAGATTACAAACATTTAATACTTGTTTTTTAACTTGTTATCTACTAATGAATTTTGTGAGAAAATGTTTCATGAGAATGTTCTTAACAAGGAAAGAAGGTTCTATGCTCACAAGACAAGTTAAAAACGTCATTGTCCAAGCAAATAAGCAAAAGGACATAATTGGAATTTTTGGAATAAAATCAAGAAGCAAAATATTATTTATGTCTCACCAAAAGAAGACACTTTGGATAAAAGACATAAATGATGAATAATCATATGATTGAATAAAGGCCTTTGCATTTAAAAAGGAATTGGAAAAGCATGTGCCTTAAAGAAAGAAGAAAAGATTTGTTTTACAAAGAAAGAATGTTCTTGAGAACATTCTGGTAAAACTACAAAGAAAGAATGTTCTTGAGAACATTCTGTTGAAAGTACAATTTGGATAAGGATGATGTCACACCATCACAGCCAAACTACAACTAATACACAGCTGTATTACAGCCTCATGCTAGCTGTCTCAAAAGGTTAGAAAGAAGAAAATGTTCTTCAGAACATTCTTCACTTGGAAAAACACATTTTTTGCAAACCTTGCGCCTCAAGCAACAAAAGCAAGAGCACATGGGATGTTTTTTAATGTACAAGCACAGCTGTATGTTCATGTATATTTCAAGTGAGCTTCACTACTTCTGCCTCTATAAATACAACAAGCTAGCAAGGCAAATTCTTAAGAGCTTACACACAAGAAAATCATTCTCTCCTTCACGTGAATACTCAAAGAATTATTCATAAAGCTCTTCAACAAAAACAACAAAGCAAGCTTCAAATATCTTCAATCTCTTGTAGTTAAGATATCTTCATAAGTTTGTATTGATAATATCTCCAAGTTGGGATATTATTTAAAATATCTCTTTGAGATATTATTTTGAAATCTCCAAGAGAGATACCTTTAAAAATCTCCAAGAGAGATACCATTTAAAATCTCCAAGTGAGATATCATATTCAACCAACACCCACCACCATACAAAGTGTAACTAGATCTCAAGTCTATTAGGCTTAATAGTTTGGGATAGAACTTTTCTTGTGTGATCAAGAATCGTAGAAGCCTGCTGAGGTTGATAATACAGACTGTAATCGGACTGATCTGGTGTGATCAACATATTATAGTGCTATTCAGAAG
>Ga0228711_1009140_pt1 | contig 13580 bp, 9 predicted proteins | sample MedpolnodulmetaG_2_FD_177996 | JGI IMG/M metagenome (GOLD analysis project Ga0228711, IMG submission 177996) | Root nodule microbial communities from Medicago polymorpha collected in Santa Monica, California, United States - brown nodules | ecosystem: Host-associated > Plants > Roots > Nodule...
CGTCCTAAATATTATTATTGGTTTATTTATTTTTTTATTTGATGAATCCTTATGTTTTATTTTCATGCATTACCCATAAATTTGCAATAAGTAAGGCACGATATCATAGTCTATTGGACAAAAATTCAGCCCAACAGCCGCGTAAGAAATCTCCGAACAAATATTAATTTTTCAAATCAATATATACGGAATCATAATTATTTTAAAGAAAGGAAATAACATTAATTCCGTTAGAGATAGTGCTTAATTAAAAAATAAAAATTTGGCTAAGTAATCTATTGGTTAGAATTCACCTTTTTCAAGGTGAATAAATGGGGTGTCCGGAGTTCGAACTTCAACCTCAACATATAACAATGCATGTCTATGCCAAATGAGTTATGACAATTAAAATTTTATATATCCTTAAAAAAAAAAATATATTGAAACACGTAGAAGATATTTTCTTTAATTACAATATGCAAATCTGTAAAGAAAAAAAAACGATTAGTCCCATCTCATTACTAGTTTAGGGGGTAGGGGGTGGGCGGTGGTGGTGGGTGGGTTTGGGGGGTTGAGGTGAATTACGGTAGAATAGATGAAAATGACTACACTATTCTTATAAGAGGAAGTAAAGTATTTACATATATTTTTTAGGCTTAATTGCATGTTTGATCCCTTATGTTTATTTTAGTTTTCAAGTTGGTTCCTTATGTTTTAAAAGTTTCAAGTTGGTCCCTTACGTTTTAAAAGTTTCAAGTTGGCCCAAAACGTCGCTCACATTGGAATAAGTTAGTCCATTTCGCGACATGATATTGAGTTTAATAAAACCAAAAAAATTAAATAAATGTTTTAAACTGATTTTCTAAATAAGTTAAGGTACTATCACTCATATTGTCAACTCAAATCTTTAAATGTTAAGTGACGAAAGAGACTAACTTATTCCAACGTGAGTAACGTTTTGGACCAACTTGAAACTTTTAAAACGTAAGGGACCAACTCGAAACTTTTAAAACATAAGGGACCAACTTAAAAACTAAAATAAACATAAGGGATCAAACATGCGATTAAGCCTATTTTTTAATTTAATTATTAAAAAACTAATATTCTTATGTGTCAAAATAATGACATTTGATTGTATGTTTGTGTATGGTTTCTCCACACGGTATGTTTACCATCTTTAAACTCTATTTGGTAGTCGAGTAATGCTATATACAACGAGAATGAATCTCGCGAAGTTTTCAAGAACGTTGTTGTTTTAGTTATACTTTGTTTGCCTTGCTGACTATCATTTAACGCATGATTTCAGCCAAAAACCAGTCTCCATCCGTGAATATTATAGTAGAAAATGAAGGGAGAGAACCCATTTGGATTGGCTTAATGGTATTGACTTGGGACCTGAGAGTATGCTCATTTTCAAGATTTCATGTTCAATTCTCTCTGGTGTCAATTTGGTTGGGCTAATTTACCTTCTTAAAAAAAAAAAAAAAAAAAAAGGAAGGGAGAGGAGATGGAAGAGAACAAAGGCTTTCAATTTGTGGCAACTCATTCATAGTCAAAGACTTGGAGTGCAACTCAGTCTCTACGGCGGTGATGATGAGAGGTTTTGTAATGAAACGGCGGCGACGAACAACGGCAAAAGGAACGATGACGAATAACACTACAGCAAAGGAACGAGAGTCTGAGAGAAACTAGAAACCGCAGCAGAGAATTCAAGAAAATCACATAGGAGAAAAAAATCGTCAGTGTCGAGCATATTTAGAATTATATGTGCTGTTGTTATTGTTCAGTTTTATTGGACGTTGGATTGTATTGTTAAACTACACTCTCTATTTATTACCATATATGTTTTATTGCAGGTGTTTTTGGAGGAATTCTTCCATGGTCACCAAGACCAAAACATGGTCCTTAAAATATTCAATTACTTTTTTTATCAATTTCTTCTTTGTTATTAAAAAAAATATTTCTTTATATGCGTGTGACCAAACACTTTTTATTTGATCACGTTACCATATTAGAATTTCTCGTGTTTTTGAATGAATCTGTTTCTGTTTGACATAGATCGTTGAGTATGTTACCCAAAACTAAACAAAGGAACAAAATTGTTGAGTAGGTAATGAGAGGAGCAGCACCACAACTACAATTAGATTAATCATTAAATTTTCTAGGTTTTTTATTTTTTGGGTATTTTGAAGATCTATGAAGATGATGAAGAAAACAAGAGAAAAGAAGACGAAAATGGGTTTTTTAGAACAGAGAAGAGAGAGGCCATAGGAGAGTGGTGAGAGAGATTTTTCACTAACAGATTCTTCACGCCTGTTTAGGTTTTTGTGATTGGATTTGATTAAGAGAACATGCATTGTGTTTGATTTTTTATTTGAATTTTTTGCATGTTTGTTTTTTAATTAGGCATGTTTGAGAAGATTGAGGAGATAGAATTTTGAATTTTTAAGATATGAACAATGATGAATATGAAGTTGAAGGATGATGAACATGAGGATGGCGGATGATGAATATGCTGGTGAAGAGATCAATTTTTGTGTATTTTTCATTTTTTTATTTACTTAATTTCTTGTGGATATTTCATTTTTATTTATTTAATTCAAAAATTAAACATTTCTGGTGGATATTTCATTTTTATTTATTTAATTCAAAAATTAAACATGTGACATGTAACTCACATGAGGTGTCACGTATATATTGATTGAGTGAAAATTGACCATTTGTAAAATAGATTAAACATAAGGATCACATTTGTTATTCTTTTTAAAAAGAGGTTAAAATTGCAACCTTTAATTGCAACCTTTTAAAAATTAGGAAAGGAAAACGTATTTAAGCCTTAAAAATATAGATTAGATAGTGTGTTTAATCAATATTGTTTTAATATTCTTAATCTTTAGGATCACATTTGTTATTCTTTTTAAAAAGAGGTTAAAATTGCAACCTTTTAAAAATTAGGAAAGGAAAGCGTATTTAAGCCTTAAAAATATAGATTAGATAGTGTGTTTAATCAATATTGTTTTAATATTCTTAATATTAATAAAGATATATAAATCATAAGCATTAATTTATCATTTTTTAAAAAGTACTCTTTAAAAAATGTGAAAGATTTCTCTATTTTCATTTATATTTCTCACCCTCCAAAGCTCTAGCTTGCCTTCCTTTCGGAAGGCCAAAACCGATTCTCTCTTAACTCTTAAGTCTAATTCTTCCAACTCCATTAAATTGATCACGAAAATAGAATTATGAGTAGAATTATGAGTCTTTTCTATATCAAATTAGACAACTTCCACACCAAAGAAACTAAATTAAAGAAAACTTAAAATTTAGCAGTGCTCAACACTAACATTAATCAAAATTTACAAGAATACTTAACACAATTAATAGTCAAGCATTGTTTCCAAAATATAAAAAAATATAGACCCTTTAATTGGGACCCCAACAGCTTAAGTACATGACCGTCCTCAATGACTCCTCAGACTGATTTGCCTTCTCATCTTTTAGTCTTTTAGAAATCATAGAAGAGGATGAAGAAGAAAGCTTCTTTGCTTGAGAGAAAGATCTAACATTGTTTTTGACATGTTGTTGACCTAATTTCAAAGCATAATTCCATCTACATATGCCTAATTGGTCTTTCAAGGCTTCCACAACACCAACACTAGCTGCCACAGTCCAAGCTCTTATTCCTGAACTCATCTTTGTATATGAATTATAACTATTGTGTTCTTGTTGGATTTTGAGATAGCTAGACACTTTTGAGTTAATGTGAATGATGAAATGGATATGAAGAAGTGTTCTTTTTATAAAGAAGTTTATGGCCGAGGTTTTTGGGAAAACCGGGGGTAGGAAGCTAGTGGTTTTTAAGAAAGCAAATGGATTGTTTTATGATGTATCATAATCAAGTTACACGCATCATCGGTTGTAATCAACACGTGTCTTTGACACAGAATTTGTTGCAAGCAAAACCAAATGACTACTTGAGTTCAATTAGATTGGCTTACACATTGTATTATAACTAGTGTGTGACCCGTGCTGATGCATGGGAGGATTATTATGTGAGATGATTGCTTGTTACTTAAATACCATCGCATAAATGAAGGAAAAAAAATCAAAGTTGTTATGTATCATGTAAATATATCGAAACAAATACGATTATGCAACATTGTTGATCAGAATAATAGATTTATATTTTCATATCGTAAATGCTTGGCCGCAGTTACTGGAATATTCAGCATGACAAAAAAAAACTACTACAACCAACATTTGTCAACAATCACAAAGCAGTCTAATCTCTATCGTAACATGTGACTTTTTTTTACCATAATAAACTTTTAAAAATTATTAATACACATACACGTTTCTCAAAACGCAAACTATTACGGGCAGAGCAATATCACCACAATGGAAGAAATACAAACAAATCACGTTCACTTTCAATTTCGAAAACGAAATCCATGTAAAAATAAAATAAAATACAAAGCAGTTAAAAAAGAGTACTACACTAATAAGTTAAGAATAAACTACTCCCGAGTGCTATCGGGTACTACATAAATTTGAGAATGTCAATTAAAAAAGAGTACTACACTAAAAAGTTACTACATAAATTTGAGAATGTCAATTATATTTGCACTGTCAACACAAATTAATTTATTGTCAATTTACAAATATAATATTTACAACAAAAACAACATAAAAAAAATTAAGAATAAACATATGTTTGACAAAGATGTCATTTGATAAGTAAGTTCAAAAGAACACAAAATGTTGTCCCAGAATGAGACCAAATCCACAAACCCACTTTCTCTGATGAAGAATAACGCATTGAAAAATAATGTGGTATTTAAAGAAAGTTGAAGAACCTTCTAGCAGAAGCAGTGAAGACCAAATCCCCATACCCACCTTCTCTATATTTTTTTTCCAATACAACTCTAACATAAATAAAAGAACCCTTTTAGTACGCTTGTCATTGAATACAACCCAGAAACACCATTCCTCAATTCTGCAAAACTTGACAATGACAAAATTCTTGAGACAATGACAACTAATTCAACATTTACTAACACCATTGAAACTGCCTCAACCATATTTCAAACTTCTTTGTCAACAAAATCGAGCAAACGATGCAGTACTCTCCAAACGAAAAATCTACAAAAAACAACAAAATAATCAGAAGTAGCACCATGAACACAATTGACAATAAACTGATCAAACAAATAAGCTGAAGGCATATTGTTCGCAAGCAATGGTTAATTTAAAAAGAAGATAGCATCAACATATGAAATTTGAGTTTAAAATAAGTCAAAAAGGAAAAAGGAGTAGTACATGCCAAAACAACAATGTCAAGATCAAATGCAAACTTGGATTTACTCACTTTATATTTGAGTCCACACGCATACTTTATGTCATAACTTTGGGAGTTTGATGTTCAACATCCTTGTTGGTGCAGAATGAGAACTTTCCATGCTCACAAGAGAAGAAGCTGAAGTCATCACTGTATCAGGATATCTAGACACCGGAAATTCAGAAACTTCAGGTAATGTTAATGGAATAAGGTCAGTGCATAGCCAAAAAGTGTAACAACCTGTTTTTCGCTAGATTTATTTTATTATTTATTTATGTGTGTTTATGTGTGCTTGTATGTGATTAATTGCCTTTGTGTGTATTTTGGTTGGGATTAGTGGAATTTGGCGTTAGAATGGTATTTTGGTCACTTGGTGAGCAGAGGTAAATTAGTAATTTCACTGTGAGAATTATTTTTAGTGTGTTAAGTGGGAATTATATTTTTTTTACCAAGTTACTAGTTGGTTAAGAGCCGGTAACCATTCAATAACTTTTAACCGTAATGAGTAGAAACTTTGTAAATTGGTTAATGAATGTTTTGAGTCCGTTAAGACATTAAGAGAGTTAAGCCCAATTGTGTTGAGCCTATATAAACTCTAGTCATTAGAGAAAATAGGGTTTCACGTTCATTTCATAAGTTTTTGAGAGAGGTAGAGAGAGAAAGTGGTAGAGGAAGAGAAAAAGGGTTTTGAAGAGAGAAGAACTAGGAGAGCAAGAAGAGGGTAGATATTCAAGGGATTGGAGTTAAAGTGAAGCATAAGTTAGGTTTGTGCAGATTTGAGGTAAGGGGACTAGTATTCTCTCATAATCTTTTGTATAATCTATTTTCTACTTAAAACTCATAAGTGCTTATTTGTGAAAAGTGATTGTTGTGAATTTAATTGGTGAAATTCGTGCTCTTATTTTAGTGCTATGTTTGGGTATGTGAAGTTCATGTTAATTAAGTTGTTGATGTTGAATTTGCATGCTCAAGTTATATAGAAATGAGTGTTTTGTGAATTTTGCTCAAATTGTGAAAAAGGGTTTTGAAGAGAGAAGAACTAGGAGAGCAAGAAGAGGGTAGAGATTCAAGGGATTGGAGTTAAAGTGAAGCATAAGCTAGGTTTGTGAAGATTTGAGGTAAGGGGGCTAGTATTCGCTCATAATCCTTTGTATAATCTCTTTTCAACTTAAAACCCATAAGTGCTTATTTGTGAAAAGTGATTGTTGTGAATTTAATTGGTGAAATTCGTACTCTTATTTTAGTGCTATGTTTGGGTATGTGAAGTTGATGTTAACTAAGTTGTTGATGTTTAATTTGCATGCTCAAGTTATATAGAAATGAGTGTTTTGTGAAGTTTGCTTAAATTGATGAATTGTGATATTGTGTTGTTGATTGTGGTTAAATTCATGGTTGGTTGATGTTGTTGTTGTTGTGAGATGTTGTGGTTGTTGCTCTATATCATAGAGTTTAATGTGAATTTGAGTTGTTCTTGAGAGTTTTATGAAAAATGGGTTAATTGATGATTTGTGATGGAATGATGTTTTGCTTTCAAGTTTTATATGATTTTGATTGCCTTTTTAAGTTCATAAATGTATAGACAAACTTTGGGGGAAAATTTGAAATCAAGGGGATCAAAATTGGGGTTTTGGGGTTGAAAATAGTGGATTCCCGAGTGGGAAAACACCAAGAACAGGGTTTGTTGTTCTGGTGCATGTCGCCATGGCGACAAATGTCGTGCCGGGTGAGATTACCAGAAACAGCAAACCCTGTTTTTGTTGTTTTGGGTATTTGGGGTCGATCCAACCTTTCTAAAATGCTTCTTTCAACATGTTTGACTACTGTTTTCACTCTTTAACCTACTGGAACATCTTATGAATTGGATTGGGCTTGATTTTATGAAATTGAACTAAACTTTTAAGAAACGTCCAAGAACGTCGATTTTTCCGAAACTCGTTTTTCCCAAGGAAATGGAGTAGGGTTAAGGTTGTATATTGATTATATGATTTCTAAAAATGGTTGTGATTGGTTTCATTGAGTTTTAACTTGTTTTGCTTTGAAAATAAAATTCTTTTGGAAAAGTGATAAAGAGAGACGAACTTTGTGATTTTGATGATTTTGTCGTGGTTAGCCGGTGAAACGCACATGTATACTCAACTGCACTCATATGTGATCTAAGTGTATACATAGTTGAGGCAATAGAGTTTGTTTACTTGATTTTGGTTCTATTGTCTTAATTGTTTTAAAGTTGTGAAATGATAGACGAACTTTGTCGAAAATGATCTTTAAGACCGAATATCTTGCCAATCTTTTGCGAATAGTTTGATATGATTACATGAAGATATGTGAAAAGATTGATAGGTGTTGAATATGATATTTATCATAGTATGTTGTATTTTCTCCTTTACTTGAATTGTAAGAAATTGTATGGAGTTGTTGATTTGTAATGATGTTGATATTATTGGTGAATGCATGTATATTGATGGTGTTGGTGAGTTGTTGTGGAACATGTGCATAGTGTGTCATATGTTCATGCATTCATAGTTGTGGGATATTTATATCCAGTTCAGGTGATTATGATGTGTTGTTGGCATCATGGGGTGACGGCCTAAACGTTGTTGGTGACGGTACCGCATGCATGTAGGAGTCGTGTGTAGGGGCATAGTATGTTACATCATGTGTCCTAGTTGTTGATGCTTTGTGTTTGATGTGATTGGTGGTTTGCATAATTCTGATGTTGTGAATTTGTTTATGTTGATTAATAATGCTGAAGTTGAATTATCTCTCAATTTGAATTGTGTGAAATGTTAAACTGATATATATATATATATATATATATATATATATATTTAATTATTTATGTTGATTATGATTGATGTGAAGCTAACCCCCAGTGGTCTTTGACCACCTACCTGTTTATATGAATGGGTAGACGACGTGCAGGAGTGATCTTTTAGTTTCCTGGTGAGTTGCTTGAGGATAGCACGAGCTTCCTATGTTTATCTGTTATAGTCTTAGATTAGGCTCTGATTAGGATGTCCGTCCTTACATTTTTATGTTGTTGAGATTTTGCCCATATGTCAGGTTTTAGAGATTTCATTTGGTGATGTATGTTGATTTATGACATGTATACTTTTGGAGACGTATGTTATATATCTGCTGCGACTGTTGAGGAATTTTTTATTGCATGTTGTTTTTGAGTTTTATTGGAGACGCAACGTCTATTTCTTGAATATTTGTATTAGTCGCGTGTTTTATCGCTTTAATAGAAATAAGGTGTTACAAAAAGCAAGGCTAAACTCGTCATGATAAATTAAAAGTAATTAACAAAAACCACTTAAGGCTTAAGAAAACTCATCATGTTCAAAAGAGGCTAGATTGGACAACCCCATCATCCCAATGTCTTGTTGCATTCCTTGCAATGATTGTCCAACACAACTAATCGAAGGAAACTATGAGGATTGCACCAACCTATCTTACTGCCTCAACAACACCAGACACAAATTCAATGTCATAATCACATCCACACCAATGACCAAACACAAAATCCTGAAGAAAATGTTACAAATTACAACACCAAATGACCAAACCATAAGTACCAAATCATATCTCGTAAATTAACAATTTTTACATGAGCTCAAATCGAATTCCTCTAGTCAGAAACTCAAAAAGAAACAAAAACCATAAGAGTAAGAAGCCATAAAATGTAACAAAAAAAATCAACCGTAAACAAAAGCCATATAATAATAAGTCCTAATCTGTCAAATCTATTGGCATGAATGATAACGCATTTAATGAATTTCCAAAACCAATTAAAAGCAAATTAATAACCACATAACATTTTACGATGGAAGCAAATAAAAATCAAAATGTTGTAAGGAATGAAATCAAAACTCACTTATGTGGATTTGGAGATTACACAAAATAAGGAATCTACAAAAACGAATAAGATACAACATTAGCAACTCAAAATCAAAGCTTAATTGCTACAATTTTCCTAAATTAAAAAGTAAATAGAATAAAATATTTCTCTGACAAATACTCCTTAAAATATAAAGATTTCCCATGAGTGTTTTCCCCTACCTGTGGATTTAACTTCACTCATTCTTCTATAACTTCTTTCTACGTCCTGCACATAATAATAGTATCTTCAATAATCGGAGAACATCACCGGATGGATGTTTACTCAATTGGTTCATGTTCCTCCCTATGGTAGTTTCTTACACAAATTAAAAAAAAAAATTATCATCAAAACAGAACAAAGCAAAAATAACAATTGACACAAACATGAAAAGTTGAAAATAAACGTTTAAAAGAAAAAAAGTATCATCAATCACCTTCAACTTTTGGAATGTAATATCAATATCCACCAAATTAGGACTACTCTGTTACTTGATTTGATTTCCATCTGCCATGATATTGTTTCCACCTTCGCGCTTCTCCACCGTGATAGGATGCACCACATTCCCTACACCACAGTCCTCCCATTCAAATGTGATATCGTATGAGAAGTGTGTTGCAACGATGAGGAAGAGAAAATAAAGCCCTTTATTGATCTGAAACTATTGTAAATGAAGGGAAGGAGAACACAAAGAATGTCTGGAAGAGAGATATGTGTAGAGAGTGAACAAATTTTTCAAATCCTTGTTTGAGCTTTCTTACCCAATCTGTTTCAGCAACCATGCATTAAAGTGAAGAGAAAATGAAGAAGAAGAGGAAGAAGGAAGATGAGATAGATCTGTAGAGAATGAGGGAGGAGAAGAGAAACAATGGTTGGAAAGAGAGAAATATGTGTGAAGTCTTTCCATTCTCTCTGAAAAGCTGATCTTTGGGGTTTTGAAAATCAAAATAAACACCTATGGTTTATATAGACCTCCTTCCCTTCAACCTGATAAGAGAAAAAAAAAAATATCACCGACCAAAAGGATGAGAAGAGAGGATTTCATTGTATGTTGAAGGAACAACGAAAATTGAAGTAAATGCTTTGTAAGAAGTATAGAACCAAGATAGAAATGCTAATAGAAACTTAACATACTCAACATAGACGTTTTTGCTGTTCATAAATAAAAAAAGGTGTAAACTAACCATGTTGGATAACGATAAACTATAACCTACATCCGAATAACAACCCATATCAACTTCTTTTTACACATTTATGGCGTTGAACCAAAGCTATAACAAAGAAGTCAGGCAGTCTTAACATGATTAAGTGTCGTTTCCTGTTATCAAAACAAATAACTAAGATAACTACTAACAACAGTAGAAGAAAAAAAAGCATGCCTCTATTCATAATATTGAAAATTTAATCATCCATAGTGACACAAAATTAATATACAATTACAACCTTGAGGCTTTATATATTCGATGGACAAACTCAAGTAAGCAACTAACACATCATGAAAACGTCTACTCACAGTTTCTCTTGAGTGTTGGAACCTTTCTTGAATCATTCTATTACCCACTCCATGTCCAACAACAAGTAAGAACATTGCAACCATCTCTTCTACCCCTATGTGATTAGTGGGCTTTAAACCATGATCAACTAATTTAGTGCAAAGTTTATGAAAAATATGGTTTTCCATTCGAAACATCTCGTAACAACGGGTTGGATTCCCTTGTAACACTTCTTTAACCCATGCATGCCCTGTTAGCTCACTAGTTCTACATGGCTCTTTACATAAATGTTTCACAGCATACTCACCCATTAGTGCAGCCACTGAAGAACAAAAAAAATCATCGTCTTCATTTGATTCTTCATTCCAATAGTTCATTTTGCAATGAGATTTGATTACTGTCGAAGGTAAACAAAAGTTAATTTACTATATCAGGAGCTATCTTGAATGTCACACAACCTAAAACATGCTTTGAAACATAAGAAATCATAAGAAACATAACAATGATCAGAACAATCAGAAATCATGGCATTTTAATTATAGACAAATATAGTGCAGGAGCTTTGTAGAAGAATTTAATTATCCTGTCTGCCATCTATTGTACTTTTACTCGGATTACATATACTTGTCTGCATTGTTTTTGCATCTTATTTTACATATGTGTCTTTATTTGTACATTTAGAAGGTACTAGCAAGTGCATAAGTTTACTAGCAAGTGCAGAAGGTATTAGCAGTGTATTATAGACAAATATAGTGCAGAATGTACTAGCAAGGTACTAGAAAGTGCAGAAGGTACTAGCAATTGCAGAAGTTTATTAGCAAGTGCAGAAGGTACTAGCAATGTATTATAGACAAATATAGTGCATAAGAACTGAACCAAAAGGGTGGTAAAAACCGAACAAGAAAACCAGCAAATCAGAGCAAAAATACCAGTTAAAACTGAAGCAAAATAACAACATAAGTGAACCAAAAATACAAGCATAATTATCACACAACATAAGTCTTCATTAAGGGATAGAAACATTACATAAGTTACTAGTACTTCATAAGAGTACTTCTGTCATACCCCAATTTTTGACCTAAGATATCACTGACACGTGTCGTTTGATCCTACATTCATACGCAATTTGACCTGATCGATCTTTGACGTTTCAGTGAAAAATTCGGCAGAGAGGTATTTTAAAATACCTCATGTTTGATTCCGAGTCGGGCCCTCTTCTCACTATCTTTATTTTTTACTTATTTTTAAATTTCTATCTTTTATATAATTAACTTCAATTAACTTTAAATTCTTATTTTTAGGAAAAATCTTGTTTATTTTTAACTTTATCTCTTTTAGTCTCTATCGTGTCCTTCTTTATTTATTTATTCATTTTTTATTTTAGTTTGTCCAATAATATCCAAGTTACAGTCTGTTGTGCCAATCCAAACCCAGTTTTCATAGGCTTCATTTGCAAGCAGATTTTTCAGCAACAAACAGGCTGGAAGTCCCATCTTTGCTCCTGATCAGATGCACAAGTCTCTACCTCCTCCAACAAACCCTAAGTCTCAACCCTTACGCTATAAATACCTGCAAACACACAGTCAAAGGGGGACCGAAAAATTGCACAACAAAACCTGCAAAACAACCAGCAACCAGAGAACAAAATCAAAACTGTAACACAACATCACACCAGTCACATAAACCCAAATCAAAACCGTAACACAACACGAATCCGAATCGGTTCCAACAACAACAAACCGGCGTGGCTCAAATCGTCACACAGCCACACATCAATCGGACAAACATCAAGCAGAATCGAATCAACACACAAACCAGCGGCGCACACAGCCACCACAAGCTAAACAGAACGACACCGAACCGGAGGCAGAGAAGGACGAATCTGCCAATCCCACAGCACCAGAATTGCACCACCATTCAAAAGGTAGTATCTTTGTTTTCTCTCTCTCTTAATTTGTAGACCTAGGAACATAGGTTCGTGTTTTGAAATTTTGGGATTAAGAAACGAGTGTAGAAGGAGAAACAAGTAGAAAGAGTCAAAAAAATTGAAAAAAGGGAGTTGTTTATACAACTCCAGCGGCGGCGCCGCCGTCTAAGACGGTCGGCCACCGCGCTGCCACCACCTCCGACCACTCTTCTCGTCGGAGAAGAAGATGAGTGAGGGAGGAGAGAAAACAGAGCATTCTGCTCTCAAAGAAGAGAAGAGAGAGAAAGAAAAGGGAAAATGGGAGATTTCTTTGTCTACAACCCTTATATAGCAAAGTGACCCATCATTTGACCCGCGGCCCGTTTCGGTTCTGTAAGGCCCATTACGTTTTTTTTCCCTTTCCATTTTTTTGCTTGCTGTTTAATACTCCCATAATACTGCTGCACCCCCTTTCTGCATTCATTCATTTTTCTTTTTTTTATCTTATTTTGCTTATTCTTTCATGCATTTTTATTTTAAATCACATTTTATTTTACAACATCTTATATTTGTTTATATTTGTTTAGTTCACTTGTTTTTTTGCATTTTCATTTATAATTTTAGGCATTCTTAATTATTAGTTTGTATATTAGGCTTGAATGTAAATAATTCATGCATTTTAATTTTCTAGCACGGAACGTAGAATGTAAATTAGGTGAAAGTGTAAATTATTTATTTCCGTCATTTACTTCTTGCAGACCATAGCATGTATCATAGGCTTTTATGTAATAGTTGTAGGTGCATGTGTGCGTGTGTGGGTGTATGCCTTACCTTTTATGCTCTATAGCTTAGGATAATGGTCTTTGTGGTGATCCAACGTCGCCACAAAGTACCTACGCCTTTACTTTTTTGCTCCGATAGTTTTAATTTTAGTCTTATTATTCAAAAACAAAAAAACATGCAAATAATCACAAAATCACAAAA
>Ga0228711_1009150_pt1 | contig 13572 bp, 12 predicted proteins | sample MedpolnodulmetaG_2_FD_177996 | JGI IMG/M metagenome (GOLD analysis project Ga0228711, IMG submission 177996) | Root nodule microbial communities from Medicago polymorpha collected in Santa Monica, California, United States - brown nodules | ecosystem: Host-associated > Plants > Roots > Nodule...
GGGGGACATGACTACTTCCGGTTTGTGGAAGGAACCTGTATAATTGCTTTGTGTCTTTCTTCTCTCTCTCTCTCTCTCTCTCTCTCTCTCTCTCTCTCTGTTTTATCCGCTGCATTTAGATTCTAATTATCACTTCAGAAGCTGAACTCTATTTGCTTCTGATCAGTGACTTCAGTAGGAGAAAACGAAGAAAAAGTAAACACAATTCAACCCCCTTTTTTGTGTTTTTCTCACCTTCAATATCATGATTCAATTCTTTGTTTGGTGCGCCAACAAAAAATGATAAGTTTTAATCAATTCTAATCATTTCCCATTCCCCTTTTGTTATTTTAATCCTTAGATTTTGATGGGTTAGGATAAAACCTTTCACGCACATCATTCTTTCTTCACTCCATAACACTCTCTCTCTCCCTCTCCCTCTCCCTCTCCCTCTCCCTCTCCCTCTCCCTCCCTCTCTCTCTCTCTCTCTCTCTCTCTCTTATGAATCGCTTCCTTATCCATTTGTTTAATCCTATTTCTTTGCTTGTTTGTTGTTTCAGGGTTGAATTTGAATTTTTGTTGATTGTAACACCCTACTCTATTAAAGCGATAAAACACGTGAATAATACAATTATTCAAGAAATAGACGCTACCTCTTCAATAGATCTCAAAACAACATGCATATATAAAATTTCTCAACAGTCGCAGCGGATATATAACATACATCTCCAAAATATACACGACATAAACTCATACATACGTCATCATATAAAATCTCCAAATCCCGACATATGGGTAAAATCTCAACAACATAATAAATCTAGGATAACATAAGACCGACATCCTAATCAAAGCCTAATCTAAGACTCTAACAGATAAACAGAGGAAGCTCCCGCTATACTCAAGAAACTCAGCAAGCACGCTAAAAGATCAATCATGCACACCGTCTACCCATTCATACAAATAGGTAGGCGGTCCACCACAGACCACTAGGGGTTAGCTTGACATCAATCATAATCAGACATAAATAATTGCAAATGTATTCAATAAATTAAACTTCATGTAATTCAACTTCAACATTATTCTTTCACACAAGCAATTCACCACAACGCAATTACGTAGGTCACAAATCACATCAAACACCAAGTGCAAACACAACTAGGACTCATGCCAAGACATGTTATGTACCTAGACGTGACTTCTGTATGCACACGGTACGATCAACTACGACAAAGTCGTCAACTAATGATGCAACAAAAACATCATCAACGTCACCAATACAGATATAAAATCCATCAACCCTAATCATGTATGCATGAATATAGGACCCAACACTAATGCATTATCATTACCAATTAGGGTTGGGAGTCCCAATTAAAAGTTCAAGATATACATTTATGACAAAAACAAGAAAAAAATTTGAATTATGTTACTCGAGTTACGAGTTGAACCTAACGAGTCGAACTGAATTCCTCGAGAACTTTAAACACTTTAAACAAGCCGAACTCGAGTTAAATAAAAAGGTTCATATCAAACTCAAATCAAGTTCTGAGCTGAGACAATTTTTATCGAGTCGAACTAATTCAACTCAACTCGACTATTTTTCGGTCCTAGTTGGGACTAAATTAAAAAATATTCATATTTTGAGAGGTGGTTAATTTGAGTAAGATCCGACCCACCAAGCAAAACCCCGAAGGTTTATCTCAAGGAAAAACCCAGAAACGAAACAGTAACGACGCCGTATCAATGGCTTCTTCACTCTTCCATTTCCTACTACATCACCAAAAACGTTCCCTCTGCACCAAAATCTCCTCTTCAAAATGGAAAGTAAAACAAGTCACAATCTCCAACTTCAACGAATCATTAGAGGAAATCAAAACCCACATCTCAAATTCCGATTTCATCGCCATTTCAATGGAGAAAACTGGTTCTTCTTCCACTACTCCGTGGCACCGTGTTCAGCCTTTCGATACGGCGGAAACCGCTTATCTGAAAGCTAGTCAGTCTGCTCAGCGGTTTCAGCTTCTTCAGTTCGCTGTCTGTCCGTTTTCTGTTACAGATTCTAACAACCTTGTTGCTCATCCGTGAGTTCTTCTTACTACAACACTCATAACCGTTTTTTTTTTCAATTTTAAGTTGATTATTGTAATATTTATTATTAGAAAGTGTGAATCATAGTATTAATTAGGAAATGCTAGTTTTTGTTGATTATCTAAAGTTTAGATGAGTTTGGTCTTAGGCTCCTACTGGTTTGAGCTAAGCTATGAGGCACGGACACTCCTCGGATTAGGCGTGTCCAGGTGTCTGATACGTGCTGTGTCCGACGCCGACACTTGTAATTACACTGAATTATGTAATTTTCTCAAATTATTAGCAGTGTCGGCGTGTCAGTGTCTGTGTCCAATCCAATCCGTGCTTCATAGGAGCTAAGGGATAAGGAGTTGGAGGTCCTAGGCCGAACGATAAAAAAAACTAATCTGACAACTAATTACTAACATTTGTCATTTAAAAAAAAAAAGATGAGTTGGGTCTCAGGGCTCACCAACTAACGTTGACAGCAGGAGTTGAACTCATGCCTTGTGGGATATGAACCAACTCGTTACCAACTGGACTAACCTCGTTTGACTGGAAATGCTAGTTTTCTTTTGTTGTTGTACTTTTCGAATAAATTTGTAAAACTGTGGAATACATGCATTGCTCATAGTGTAATGGAAATAAATTAGTTTTACACTGACATTTAATTGGATCCTTTATATTGTGAAATTCTATTATCAATTATATAAAGTAGTTACATGAGTGCGATGCTGCTATGAAGCAGAGACACATGCACGGTACATGCATTGATACCATTTTGAATAAACCTTAAAGAATGTTTTGGCGCAGGCGTTATTCTTGGAGTTTAATGGCCGTAGACTTAACTTAAGTACATTAGTTTTACACTAACATCTTAAATGAGCAGTATTTTTGTCATATAATATCATCAGTTTTATAATGTTAGTTACAAGAGTGGGATAGTATATAGTGACAGAGACACAACATTGACACTAACATGTCGACACCAGTACTAATTTAAAAAATAGAAGTAACTGAATATAACCATGAGTGTATGACTGTGTTAGTACGTGTCGATACCAGACAAACCTTCAATATGAATTTTCGGTCATGAATAGGTGGGATGACATGAGAAAACAATGAATTTTCATTGGATTTCAGTGTAAAACTGGGTTAAAATGGCAGTTCATATCTTTTAAATCCTTATTCTTAAGAATGTAAAAAGTTTTAAAGTTCACCTAATTTCTAATAATCACAAATGTTGATGATATTGATCCATAGCTAGCAGATACATTGGTTGTGATAAAAATCAATGACCTGGACTATTTGTTGTTTGAAAGAATCAAAGTGCAGTTTTTGCATTCTTTGCAATGAATTTATTGTTGCCAAATTTTCTAGTTCTTAAATTTATGCTTCACTTTTTCTTTGTTTTTTCAAAATTGTGTTTTTTGTGCAGGTATAATTTCCTTTTGTTTCCAAGGGATGAGTTAAAACTTGGTATGCCTGCTTACAGTTTTTTGTGTCAGACGTCTCATTTGGCAACCATGGCTCGCCAGGGTTTTGATTTCAATGCTTGCATATATGAAGGTGTGAGGTTTTGTTGTACTTTATGTTTTGTATATGTTTCTAATGGGATGCTTTTAATTTTAAAGTAACTATTACCAGGAATTTGAATGTAGGTTTGTTGTTTGCCTTTGTAGGCGTATTTTAGATAGTGCTTTGTTGTTCTACAAATACAATACTTTCATTTGCCCAAACTGGAATTGTTGTTCTGTTACCAATAAAAACTGGAACTGTTGAATTTCTGTGAAATTTATTTGGTTATTGTTTTACCTGCTGTTTAGTAATTATAGGGTACTAAGAAGAGTTTATTTGAACTTATCTTATCACGTAAATATCTGTTAAGTGTTTAGAAGAGCTTTTGATGATATGTCCTTAACCTTAAGCTGTTGTCAGATTATTTTCATAAGCTTTGTAGGATAGTTTATAGAAACAACTTATAAAGAGCTTATGTAAAGTTTTCCCTCATTCTTTCTTCCATTAGAGAAACAACATAAGTAAGCACTTATACAATAAGTTGTATTAATTAAGCTGGTTACTCAAACTCCTCATGAGATTTATTAACAATGTCACATTTATCTCCTACGGTCATGTGCTTATATTTGTGCTAGTTTACTTTTAAATTTAATGCGCCAGTGAGCCAAAATAGAACTTTCATTCATGTGTTTTCTAATGTTGTTTGTTTCAAATATGGATACTTTGGAGAAAGGAGTTGGGTTTGTGTGGGTACTGTATTGCTGTAGTGTTTTGTTGCACTTGCATGTTAATATCCATGCTACTTTAGTTGCCTATATGTAATGTGAGTCAGCAAAAGCTAAATTGGAAGGTTCTTCTGTCTCTTCTGGTATATGTGTTAATGCAAGGTGAAAAAGAAGAAGAAGGGTTACCATCATGCATCAGTTTCTTAAGCTTATTTTGCCATAAATTCGAAGTAGTGATTTCTCACTTGCTAGACACCTGAACAGATAATCTCTTCGACTACATACGAAAATGTTTTAGAATTCTATTATACACAGAAAAATGTATGTTATGCTATGTGAAATGTGAATTGAGGGTCTATGGTTCTGTTACTTATATCCTAAGACCTATGATCCATTTCAATTTGTGTAACAGGTATATCGTATTTATCTAGAGCACAAGAGTCAGTTGCGAAAATTCGTTTAGGGACCAGTTCCCCATCTCTTGGTGTGATGAAATCTTCTTCACCTCCTACTGTTGCTGATACAGTTTTTATTGAGAGGATTAGATCGCGGATTAAACATTGGAGAAATACATGCAAAAACTCGGGCACAAAGACAAGCAAAGATGGTAAGAAAATCTTTAGTAAATTTTGTACAATGAGATTTTTCTTAGGTCTCCTTTTATTCTTTATCACTCATTTTGTGCAGACGAACTTATCAACTCTATTAGGAATATTATCTCGGGTAGTGAACAGTTCAAATCAAGACCGTGCTTGAATGTAGATGTTTGCAGTGACCGTCAAGTGCAGCTAATTCTGCAGGTATAGCAGACTTAATATAGTCGTAACTTCTTTATTTTGATTGATACAACTTTGGGTCCTGTTTGGATAAACCACTTAATTAAATGCATATATAAACTAGTTTTTATAACAAAATATAAAATAAAGTCAAACTGTTTTCATATAAGCTATAATTTGTTTTCATAAGCTATCCTGAGGAGCTTATGAAAATAACAGCTTAGACACGTCATAAGTTATTTTCATATGCGCTCCCAAACAATATCACAAGTGACCATGCAAGTAGATAAGCTCAAATAAGTTAATCCAAACAATCCCCTGATCTCGTCACAATAGGTAGAATTGAATTAACATATTTCCCTATTTATTTTGTACTCTGGTTTCTCTGCATGTAGATGGTAGTAGACTTCTCAGATGACTTGCTTCCTTTAGTGATACCTTCAAAGGGTGGGACAACTCAGGCAGTACGTGTCGTTTTGACGAAATCAAGAGAAGATAAGGAAGTGTTGGAGGTAACAAGAGTCTTTCGCTGTTTGTCTCTTCTTCATTAGGTTTAATTCGAATATAACTCTAGATCTGCACTGCAGAGAGAGCTTCGTAGTTTGGAAGAGGAGGAGAGCAAGAAAATTCGTGGATTTCGAGAGGTGATCGATTTGATTTCCGCTTCACAGAAACCTGTTATCTCCCACAATTGCCTTAATGGTGTTTCTCTTAAATGGAAATCTATCAACTTAGTTCTAGTTTACTGACCTGGTTTACTCTCTTCCATTTATTAACCTTGATTTGATTTATTTATGTAGACTGTACACATATTCATTCAAAATTCATCGCACCACTGCCATCAGAAGTAGATGAATTTGTGAGCTCCGTGTGCAAATTTTTCCCCAAAGTACTTGACGTGAATTATTTATTGAAGAAAAGTGGAACCATGAAAAAAGTGACCAACATCCGTAATGCTTTATCCTACGTGAATACTCATTTCCTTGCACTAGTTGAAATGGAAATTCCTGACCAAGGTCAGTCACTCTACCTCTTGATGTCCAATGCAAAATTCAGAAGTTTGCTTATTGATTGTTTCATCCAAGTCATCTTGCAAAAATTGTGGAAAGCAGTATGCAAATCCTTTATAACTTGCAGAATTTTGATTGCATGCAGTCAGCAATCCCAACATTCATACATTTAGCACATCAGTGGCAGTTGAATCAATATTAGACGGTCACCGATGTATTGACTGTGTGTATGCATGGGATTGTGACTGGTGACAATCTGAATACGAAGTTTTGTTCTTATTGCTTTAATAATTTCTGTCAACATGATATAATGTTAATTTTACTAGCTGCTTAGTCTTCCTTTCTGTTTTTGTTTTTCTTACAGATACAATAAACAAAGGCAAGATTGACGGTCTTGATGCTTTAAGGCTATCCTATTTATTTATGAAGCTCTGCTCTGTATTGAAAATTTCCCCTGTTGTAACTGAATCTGGAAACAGGCAATTGGCCCCGCAGCTTGAAGACTTCACTAATGTATTCCATTCATGCTCAGCCAATATCCAAGAATCATCATGTATTGAGGATGTTAGTGTGTGGACCAACAATACAAGAAAAGCAAATTGCGAACATTTAGTATTCTTATGGGGATTTAAGTTTGGTATGACGGCCGGCATCTTGAAGAGTGTTCTCCGTGAATCCCATGACATCTTTTTAGAAGAGTTTGATGTTAAATTCGTGGACAAGAGTTGTGCCTTTGTCGTTTTCTGGGAACCTGGGTTGTCGAAAGATTTTCTAAATGTAATGAACAGTGAACAAATTAGTGGAGGCTTAAAGGAGTTGGTATCAGATGGCTTGAGGGTAACTGGTTATGAGACCTATAGAACAATGTGTAGGCTAGGTTTGTGGGAGATAGATCTTGCTGAGTCTTTAGAGAAAACCTTGGAGTGTTCTCTCAATGATACAGAGATTCATAGTGAAAGAAAACCAGATATTCAATGGTGTAATGACAATGTAATCAACTTGGATGATCTTTAATGTCGTAGCTAACTTATTCTTTGAAGTTGGTTTCTATCATTTGTTCATTGCAAAGAACAAGGTAATTTTTGATATCATCATCTTTTCAAATTTCTAATACAATCTTGGAAGCTAGAAATTGTAATTGTTGTACAAATTAGATCATAATGTAACATTATGAAGAGTTAGTTCTTATGTTGGTTAGTTAAAACTCTAAATGCTACCCAAAGAATATGAGGGGACAAAAATAATTGATAATATATATTTACAAAGGAACGTTTTAGTCAATTTCTTAATTTTAGAGACTGAGTCCAAGTTTGCTTCATTTATCTACTTTCCATTTATTTTTCATTTATTAGAGACATAAACACAAGTGAAAGATCAATGAGCCCCATTTTAATAAGTGGATCCCACTAATGAGTTTAAGAAATCTTCCATTTGTGTCCAATTCTCTCATAAATAGAGTAAATTGAGAGTAAATAAATGGAGCCAACCAAAACCCGCAACGAGTCCCTACAATTTCAAGGATTAATCTAACAATAGGGTACAATATCAAGAGCGAAAATGGGGCTCTTGAAGTAGGCTTTCCGATAAATTGAGTGACTTTTGAAGAAAACTGAGGTTCTCACTTTTCTTTTGTAGAGGTTTTTGTTGGTTGCGCGTGTTTCAAAGAGTGTCAAAGATCAATTCTAGTGGGTTCTTGTAACACCCAAGGCTGACGAGGGCAGGGAGTGGTCGCCGGTGCACAAGACATGACAATGAGCGGTTCCCGACAACTTCTAGACGAACCAAATTATATCGGAATGAGAGGGATCTTGAGGCCGTTTAGGTATGAGACTAGTTAAGTGTGCTTGACTAGGAGCAATTTTGGGATGGGTGACCTTCTGGGAAGTTTCCTAGAAAGCGTGCAAGTGACAACAAAACACGCTGAAAAGACTCGTGTTGATTTGTGGGGTCAGTCGGCAATCCTAAATCATAAAAGCAGTATGGGATGTTACAAGTGGTATCAAAGCAGACCTCTTCCAGTACGATGTGGTTCAGGGGCGGACCAAGCGGAAGCTGGTGGGCATGTAACATCCAAGGCTGACGAGGGCGAGGAGTGGTCACCGGTGGTGCACAAGGCATGACAATGAGCGGCTCCCGACAACTTCTAGATGAACCAAATCACATCGGAATAAGAGGGATCCTGAGACCGTGTAGGTATGTGACTACATGAATGAAGGAAGGTTTATAAGAATTGTTTGGTACCTACTTATATCAACAAGATGCATCTTCTTTTCGGTAGCTCATTCCATAAGAACCCACAGTTAAGCGTGCTTGACTTGGAGCAATTTTGAGATGGGAGACCTTCTGGGAAGTTTCCCAGAAAGCGTGTTTGTGAGGACAAAACACGCTAAAAAGACTCGTGTTAATTTGTGGGGTCAGTCGACAATTCTAAAAGCAGTCTGGGATGTTACAGTTCTATTTTGAGAAAATTGTTCAATGGATGTAGCTAATAAGATCTACATGTTATTAGGCAAAAACATCTCCCACCGGAGATCCTCTTATGATCATGTTTTGAGTCTTCAATGTAGTTGTGCTTGTGCTTGGCAAATTATTCTAAGTTTGTAGCGGACTACAACTAACCAGTTAAAAATTCATCAAAACAACTCTAGGTATGAAGATTATAAGAAAACTTGAAGAACCAAGTGTGATTTGGCTGTCTCATTATTACAGCCCTAAAAAAATGCCAAAACATCAAAGCACAAACTTAGCTAGTGAAAAGAAAAGGCTATATCTGTTAAGCAAAGAGAATATCAAAACACGAAAATGCATGCAACCAATGTAAATATAAGTTCATAGATACATCCTGTAAAGCACAACAGGTGCAAAATAAATTGATATGGCAATGAAGGTAGAGAAACCATTGTCACAAGTTATTCCTGTGAGGCATGTTTGGGACCATAAAGCACATACATAATAATACAATTGCAAAGAACTGAATCATATAAAATTTTCAAATGAGTTATGACTGTTAAAAGAACCAAGATACATGAGCAATAAAGCATTGTAAAATGGTCATTACCGAAACTTTAATTGATGGCAAAGAGTTTATACAGAAACCCTTGGGTTAAGGCCACCATAATGCACTTTAAAAACCTATTTGAAACTTAAAAACTTAAAAAAACTTTAAATAGATGCATTAAATTAAGAACTTAAAAAGACCTATTTGAAACTTAAAAAAACTTAAAGATTTAATGGAGACTTAGAAAAAACTTAAAGACTTATTTGAAACCTAACAAACTTAAAGGACTAGTGCTGAGTATACGGATTGAAATCCTTCGTCCATTATGAGAGGCGAAAGACTCCCGACTTCAAGTTTAATGTACCCTGAGCCCAAACCATATGTAGGTCCTCGATTTTTGCAAACTGAAATTCATAGAATCCACGTCCCTAGGACACCAACTTCCATGTGCCTGACATTTTCCTTACCTTAGATAGCATTAACGACAAATTCTTCGCGGTGTATGGTTTCTCACATTTGTTCATAACCAACAAACCCTTCACCTTTATCATCAACGTTGCAATGCAAACTTGAACCACCCAAAACCTGAGCAAACAATTTTGGTTGAGTCACCTGAGTTATTTCTTGGGGACCCTTACAACTGCGAGCTCAACTTGCCAATCAAACACTATAGTGTCAACCACCACTACATAAACCTTTGCCTATCTCTCAGAAGCGAACATAGTCCTCCTAACAAAAATTTCAATGGTATAAAAGTATATGTATCAACATTTGCAATGCCAGGGGCATTGACGCGGCTACGAAGCTTTAAGGAATTAGTATCAGATCGCTTAAGGGTAACATGTTATGATACCTATAGAACAATTCAAACCCCCTATATGTGTATACTCACCTTCATAATTGACCAAAGAAAGACATTAGAGTAGCAGTTACGGAAACTTACTCCAAACCATATTATCTCTTTGTCCAAACCATAATTGATCAAGGCATCTACAAACAACCCTCTTTTTTTTTACTTAAAACTGCAATTGTTGGTACGATAAACAATAAATATACTTACTTTGATACTACAATTTTACTTTATCAAATGGCTTTCTTGTTGGGCACTTGTTATTAAGAAAGTGTGAAAATGAGAAATGATTCATTAGATTGAAAAGGTGTTACATCAAAGTATTTATACATTGGTGAAAATGTACTACCTAATATGAAGTGTACTACATGAAATAGCTAATTGTACTACACTATCTTAATTTCTTGTACTGCAAGCTTCTTTATTCCCATTCTTCTTATTATTAGAATCTGCATTATGTAATATCCCCCCACAAGTTGGAGGCTGGTAGATATCTAACATCCCCAGCTTGGAAAGTAAGATGCCAAAAGGTTGTGGATACAAGGCTTTTGTAAAAAAATCAGCAATTTGATCATGAGTGGTAACTGGAAGAAGTTTGAAGATGTCTGCTTGCAACTTTTCCCTCACAATGTGGCAGTCAATTTCAAGATGTTTGGTCCTTTCATGAAAAACTGGATTGGCTGCAATGTGCATGGCACTTTGATTATCACAGTAAAGCACAGGAAGTTTAGCACATTGAACTTGTAAATCCCTAAGCAAGTATAACAACCACTGCAATTCACAAGTAGCAGAGGCCATAGCTCTATATTCAGCTTTAGAAGAGGATCGGGAAACTGTAGGTTGTTTCTTGGTTCTCCAACATATGAGTGATTGACCAAGAAAGAAGCAATGGCCTGAGATAGAGCGCCTGGTATCTTTGCACCCTGCCCAGTCTGCATCAGTGTAGCCCTGAATGTGTAAACTTGAAGCTCTAGGAAAGAAGATACCTTTGCCAGGTGAACCTTTAAGGTACTTGAGAACTCTAAGAGCAGCAGTGTAGTGAGTTTGAGTAGGTTTACTAAGAAACTGACTCAATTGTTGGGTGATGAATGTGATATCAGGTCTTGTTGTATTCAAATAAATCAATCTGCTAATGAGTCTCCTATATGCTGAAATATCAGAGAATAGAGGAGAAGTGTCATTGTGAAGCTTGATAGAGGGATCAGAAGGTGTGGAAACAGGCTTAGAGCCAAGAAGACCTGAATCATTCAAGAGATCCAAACAATACTTTCTCTGACAAAGAGAGATTCCACGGTGTGAATGAGCTACTTCAAGACCCAAATAATATTTCAAAGTGCCAAGATCCTTGATTTTGAATGCTTGATGAAGAACATTTTTGATGAATTGAAATTCAGATAGAGAATTGCCAGCCAAAATAATGTCATCAACATAGACCAAAAGGACAGTGAAAGTCTCAGAAGTGGATTTGATAAACAAAGAAGCATCAGATGCAGCCTGTTTATATCCATTACTGATGAGAAGAGTGGTGAGCTTCTCATACCACTTTCTACTTGCTTGTTTGAGACCATACAAGGATTTTGATAGTTTGCAGACTTGATTTGGTTTAGATGTGGATAAGCCTAGTGGAAGTTTCATGTAAACATCCTCTTGAAGATCACCATGGAGGAAAGCATTATTCACATCTAATTGGTGCAGAAACCAATGATTAATTGAGGCCAAGGCAATTACAAGTCTGACAGTAGTGACTTTGGCAACTGGTGAGAAAGTGCCAAAATAGTCCAATCCTTCAATTTGATTGTACCCTTTGGCAACCAGTCTAGCTTTATACCTCTCTATAGAACCATCTGCATTGTACTTGATTCTATAAACCCGTCTGCACCCTATAGGTTTTACTTGTGAAGGAAGATCCACTATTGTGCAAAACTAGATTGATCAAGAGCATTAAGTTCAAGTTGCATAGCTTGTTTCCAACATTCAGATTTGATTGCCTCAGCATAAGATTTTGGTTCAATTTGAGAAACAAGAGACAAAGCAAATATGTGATGTGAGTTAGATAAATTGGCAAATGAAATAAAATTGGATAAAGGGTAGGAACTACAAGTTTTATTAACATAAGAAGCAGAAATAGTGGATGAAGGACAAATATAGTCTTGCAGATAAGATGGAGTTTTCTTAGTTCTAGAGGAAACTCTAAGAGGAGGAGATGAAGGAGTGGTGGATGGTTGTAAAGAGTGAATGATGTGATCAGTGGATTGAGTTGGTGATATGGGAGGAGATGGTGAAGTGGAAACTGGTTCAGACACTTCAATAACAGGTGACTGAGATGATGATGAATGATATTGCCAATTTGATGTAGGTGAAGGATTAGAAGAAGTATAGACCAAAATTAGTTCATGAAAAACAACATTTCTAGAAAGAAAAATTTCTCTAGAATCAAGGTCATATAGAACATAGCCTTTGGTACCTGACTTGTACCCCAAGAAAACAGACTTTCTTGCTCTAGACTGCAGTTTTGATCTATGAGCAAGAAGAGTAGAAGCAAAGCATAAACATTCAAAAACTTTGAAAGAATGGATATCAGGTAATGAATCATACAATATTTGATATGGAGATTTATTTTTGAGAAGAGGGGTGGGGACTCTATTGATTAGAAAAACTGCATGAATAACAACATATGACCAAAAAAATTTGGGAAGCTTAGACTAGAAAAGTAAAGCTCTAGCAACATTGAGGATATGTTGATGCTTTCTTTCCACTCTACCATTTTGTTGAGGAGTCTCAACACATGACTTTTGATGTATGATGCCTTTGGATGCATAAAATTCAGGAATGAGAAATTCAGGACCATTGTCTGATCTTATGTATTTGGGAGTGATATGATAATGGGTATGAATCAATGTAATAAAGTTTTCGACATGACTAGTGTAACACCCCGTTTTCCCAAACAATGTAAATAATACACTTAAATCAGAGTATTCAACGTAAAACGGAATGCCACACTACATTTCATGTGTAAATAGAGTAAAGTTACTATTTATTAAAACCACTTTAACAAAACATCGTAGCGGAAAATTTAGTTCATTATTCAACAAATTTGGCACTACGGAACAAGTATCCCCATCCCGTTACATATCAGAGCGACCCTAAGACGACGCACGAGAGAGACAACTCACATCAGCAGCTAATCCTGGTTATCTGCACGTTACCCATGTAGAGGCAACATTTAAACAGAAGGGGTGAGATTTCACATTCAATAATAATAAGCATATAATTCATCAATGAAATTTAACAACATAAACAACTCTAACTAAGCAATTAATGAAACTTCACATATTGTTCAATTATTTCTACTTGGCATTAAATCAATGACAACAACTTAACAACTCGACGACGACAATGCAATGACACAACAACAACTTGACTATGCAGAACGCATGTGGTACCAATCAACGTGTTAGAGCATAGGCTCTCAATTCAACGTGTAGAGCAATGGCTCTTAAATCAACGTGTAGAGCATCGGCTCTTAAATCAACGTGTAGAGCATAGGCTCTCAAATCAACGTGGTTTGAATGATTAAACATTCAACAGGGCATGAGCCCCCAACTTTATATGAGTATGCATGGACTCAACAACTTATTCAACAACA
>Ga0228711_1009152_pt1 | contig 13571 bp, 7 predicted proteins | sample MedpolnodulmetaG_2_FD_177996 | JGI IMG/M metagenome (GOLD analysis project Ga0228711, IMG submission 177996) | Root nodule microbial communities from Medicago polymorpha collected in Santa Monica, California, United States - brown nodules | ecosystem: Host-associated > Plants > Roots > Nodule...
ATTAATGATCAATAGTAATTTATCTAGTAATGCTTGCAACATCTTGGACTTACAGCTACTATTTTATCGTTGACATCTTTAACATGCAAACAGATTTGATGATATTATGTGATAGTCTTGAGTGTTATACTTTATAGGGTGTTATACTTAAAACAAGATAGGATAAAATTAGATTAAGTGTAGACTTGTTAATCTGATGAATTGATGATACTATGAGGACTGAACTTTTGATGCCACTGTACAAACAGTGGGGTGTTACTCACTACAATTTTGATGTTACAGTGTTAACTTCATCAGAAAAGTCATTTTCACGACTTCACCATTCATTATCGTCGTACTTATGTTATCAAGTCCGTAATTAATACTATGTAATAGAAAAGTAATATGTAATAATGTTCACGTTGTGTAAGAAGGTAGTTAAAATGGAGGCCAAATCTTTCGGGTTTGGTAATTGCACATGCAATAGAGGCCGGCAAACTTACAATATAAAAGGTTTATCAAGGGAAACCTTAGAAACAACGACACATTTTCACTTTGCTTTGCAATTTGTTTCCTTGTCAATACAAAAAAGACTTCAAGTCACTCAAATTGCAAGTAACATGAGTTATGACTGATCAACCCAACAAGATAGGTAATTTTTAAATTATGATAATTCTAATGGTCAACACGGTTGAATTGGATTCTATATAAATACATGCAGCTTATTTCTCTCTTCCATAATTCTTAGTACTAGGAAAAGGTGAAATGGATTTATTTGAGATTGAAAGCAATAAGATTCTATCAAGAAGATCCTCTGTGGGATGTTCCTCTCGTATATCATATTATAGGAGTGGAGAAGGTGTTCCATTCAAGTGGGAAATGCAACCAGGGATAGCAAAAGAATCATCAACAAAGGAAGTGCTTCCACCACTCACTCCCCCACCAAAAATTCTTAGCTTGGGGCTACCCAAACCAAGCATTTTGGACCCCAAAAAACCAGCTTCAACCATGTCAAAGCTGAAGTTTTGGAAGAAAAGGGTAGTCAAAATCAAAAGCAAGAAGCCACAACAAGATTGTTTTCATGAAGATTTTGATGTACTATCAAGATTGGATTGTAGCTCTGATTCTGAATCTATGGCGTCACCCCGTGGTTCAAGCTTTTCTTCTTCCTCTTCGTCTATGTCGTTGATGAAGAGTACCCGTTCTTCATTGCACTCAGTCTGCTCATCATGCTCAGAGAGTAATACCAAACAAGTATATGGAAAGCCATCGACCTTAGGTTGTTTCCCGATGCATATCAGCAGAGTTCTTGTTTCAATTACAAGGCGTGATTGAAAATAATAACAATGTAATGTAGTATGTGGAGTCGGTTATTTATTAATGCTTTTACATTTTAGAAGAAAAAAAATGACATACACAACTCACCCATTTCATTCGATATTATTTAAATTTTGTGGAAAATTTATCATCTATTCTAATCATAACTGGCTTCTAATCAGAGCTTCTTTTGCACCTGCAATGCACCCTAATGCTACTACTTAAACTCATGTGAGTTTATGTTATTGTAATATACCCTAATGAATTGGCTTGTTGGAGTAGTTGTTTGGTTCGCATGTGCCGTGTGTGTAGTAGAAATTCAAACCCTGCCAGGAACGTTTATTTAACAAATAATAGTGTGCGACACTAAAATTGATTGAGAATTTGATGCGGATTCACATATGCAAAAGGAAAGACATTTTGGTTAATCTAAGGTTGGGTTTTTATTGAGTGAATCAGTTTGAAACATCTAGAAAGATGTTTGATACAAGAGACAATGAAAATTAAAAGGATACGTAAAAATTGAAAGTGTATAAAAATTTAATCATTTTTAAACTTTAAATACACCAATTTCATTACATTTTTAATCAGATAACACAACAGAAGAACAACTTCTAATCTACGACCCTGACTGTGATCCGGTAAGGAAGGGACTCTACATTGAATTGTTGACGAGTAGTCCGGACATACTCTTCAACTTTCCAATGTCAAGCTTCACCTGAAAACATCATCCAAACACAGTGAGCACAAAATCTCAGTAACATAGAATATAAAATCAAATGCACTTTGATGTTCTCTGCCATGTCTGGTGTACTAGACATGAAAAGCTCTCTCCATCAATATCACTAATTAATAAACGAGGAATGATATTCTGACATCCAATTTCCAACAACTTTTAATGACAACCTTTTTTCCTCTCTTTTTATTGGACAATAACAATAGAGAGAGAAAAAGGAAGAGAGAGAATAAAAGTATAATGAGAGTATGAAAGAGAGGGTTGTCACAAAAGTTGTTAAAAATGGATGTTCAAATATCATTTCTCTTAATAAACTCTTGTACCTATCTAAAATTTTACCAACAAGAAACAATGGTCAATATACACGGGAATTCGTATATTACATACTTTAGCTGCACTCTACAACTTCTTCTTAGAATCCTTTAACCAAATCAAACATAATATGAGATGAGTAATATACTTCTTTGTGCAAATCAACATATAAGATTAAATGAGTATTACAGAGAGAAGTAGCCTTGTCAATTTTAATTGCAGATACTCCTAAGCGTGAGTGTACTTAGGAATAATCTACCTACTAGTGAAGTTAACTTGTTCGCAAGCGGCGTCCCACTTACTACTTCACTAGCTCTTACCTCACAATTTATTACTTTGATTTCTTTATGTCTAAATGTAATGAATACACCTAGAGTGATTTTCCTACTTGTGAAGTGGTGACATAAATTCGTAAACATAATCTAGAACTTTTCAACCGAATTAGTCTCACACCAAGCCGATTCATACAACTCAAGTTTTGATTATCTAAAGTCAGCCATGTGGCCTTAGACTTCTATGACAGAACAGTTGTATTTACATAACTACCGAGACATATAGGTAATTTATAAAATTATGAAATTAAGTATGAAGAAACTACTATAGGTTAGTTTTAAAATCCAACTGGTTCCACTCAAAAACTAATTTCCTAACTCAAGATATAGATCTATTAAGCTAATTAACGCAACGTAATTTGTCAAACCGAACAGCTCAATTCATAAAATTACTATAAATCACATAATAATAACTATCATACTAATTCAAATATGTCTAAAACATGATTTATTAAAGAAGTCAATAGTTAAAAATCTAATCTTCTAGCATGCAAACAAGAATAGAGAAGAAATATTCATAAATCATAAATCAATTATAATAACCCTAAGTACACCCTAGAGAGGTTTTAGTGTTTGGGTTAAGACTATGTTGCCTTAAATTCCTAAAAGGAGATGTGCATGTTGAGATTATATGTCCTATTCTTGAAAGCTAGCTCAAAATTTCCTCCTCATTCTTATCTATTTTCAAGACCAGCAGAAGGAAAAGAAAGGGGAAAGGATGTTTCTTCTATTCTTGATGAATGGTGAGGAAAATCATGGAAGTGCCTTCTCTTCTTCCCTCACGGTCTACCCCTCTCTCTCGGCCCACTTCTTTTTTCTTCTTTTCTGATCACATCTTTTCCTATTCCCTTCACTTTGTTATCACTCACTCAACCTTCTTTTTTTTTTTTTCCCTTTTGTTCAGACCTCTCTCTACACCCTTGATTTTCTTTATTCTTTCTATCCCTAACTAGACGCTTGACCCGCGCGACTATTGATCAATATGTTTTGATTACAATCAACTCAATCAATTTGAAAAATATATCATGTGTGCAAAATTATTACTTTTAGAGTTATTCCTTCTGTGTATTGTATAATATTGTAGCAGCACTTTGGTTGATTTGACTCGGTCAAAATTAATACAGCAACACTTAGTAATGGAGAGGTTTTTTTATGGATATTCCAATGCAGAAACTTTGATAGCAATATTCTAATTCATAACCAAAACATATATAGAACAGTCATGCTATATGTCAATCAACTTTCCTAACAAAATTCCAATTCATAACTAAACTTTTAAACGACGTTGCGTAAATCAAAAGTATAAGCTAAACAGAACAAAAAATATCATAATTTGGCGATTACTTAATATTCAAGTCACTGGAATGCCAATAAGTACATTGCTGCAACTTCACTACTTAGATTTTACCTAAAGGGAATAACTTAGTTGTAAATCAGAACATATCACAACAAAAGAGACCATGTAATACGACATTTTCTTAAAGCAAACGAACAACATCACATATTCGACATAAGATCATATGATGTACATTGGCTGTATCGAATTCGATGTGGTAAGTGCGTAGTTTCAAAAGGTTAGTTCAAAGCGACAAATTGGACTTGTCACCACCATTGATCAGGACTATTAAGCTGAGAAAGGCAAAGGTAATATCACATGTTTATCAATAAAAAAAAAAAAGCAAGACTCATAACAATAAAAAGAAATTATGTATTGTGAGTTTTCTTAAGAAAAGAAAAAAAACTGCAGACCTTGTTATGAATAAGTGAAGACAGACTTACCAACACTTTAATATACGCAATTCCTCATAAACTTCTTGTGTATTCCTTGCCATGACAAAATTCTGCTGCATGGACTCCATAATTAAAAACCATATTTTATATCATTATTGAATAGCAAGCGGAGAAAGCACTTACATAGAAAAAAATGCGTTCCTTTATTACGAAATAAGCTGCATGAGAATCTGTAAGCTCATCTGAAGAGGGAGACTTCATTACCAGGTAGCCAATTCTTCTTAAGCGAAGATCTCAAGACTGGAAAGGCTTGGTAACAGAAAAAGAAAACTTCAGCATCTTCAAACTATATAAATGAAGCAAAAAAAAATTACTGAAAAAGGATTCATACTCATCCTACATAAGTACTTTTATAGTTGTTTATATCTTGCTACTGATCAAGTATCATAGTGCCAAAAAATCTCTTGTGATAATAATCTTGCAGGTTTTGCTGCACTATGTTTTGTGGAATAATCTCTTGTGATAATAAGGACCTATTATGACAGAAAATCACCATTACATACGTGATTGTGTCATCCACTCGGAAGAAAAAGGGACAATAAAACCTGTCTGGAACAGATGTACTTCATAATGACTAATCTGTCAAACCAGCTGAATAACAACATAAGCTATATACATATACAGTTAATTCTTTCATTGTGCAGAAAACTTGGATAGTTGGCTGGCATAAAAAATCTATCCCATCAACAAAATCAAATAGTTTAGGATCAGACGGCAAAAAAACAACACAGTGATGAAACGAATACAAAAGATAAATAAAGCTCGTATCTTCAGTTGCAGGAAACGAAAACATTAGCATTAATAAAAGAGCTAATTCTCAGCAACCACATATGCATTTACTAATTACTTGCACTTTCAACAGTGAGGTACATTCATTGTCTTGCAAATAGAACAACAAACTTCACATAGCAATGAGTGAGTCACTGATGAGCCCTAAACAACAGTCATGAAACATAAAATTAACCAAATTCTAAACAAAAAAGAGTCACACTGATCTCCAGACAAAGAAACACACAGCAGTAACACTAAGCTTAAGTGCTTCTAACCAAAAAAACATCATCACCCAAATTTTGCATCATAGCCATCAACACAATCAACGTTCAGGGCTTGTTACTCTTTATATGGCACTTGATGAAATAATGATCGACCTGATAGACATACTTCTCATTGATACGTGAGCTCGGAGGCAGGATATAGCTTTTATGCGTGCACTGCAGTGGAACATGTCTTAGGTACACAATATTGCTCCCCTTTTCCCCACAATCATCATTATGACACCATTGTTTTTCAGAAATGCATCCCTGCAAAAGCTAGACCATGACGGCATCTGCGCAAAATGCAAAAATAATTAACACCTCTGCTTGTTTATATGCCATTGGATTCTTAATCTACATACAAATCACAAAGCATCACTTACCAAAACACGGGACTCGATATCAGATGAGTTCAATATATGAACCACACTACAACTAAAACTCATAAATTACCAACATGTGTACTCATGAGCTTTGATATAGTTGGAGGAGTGTTGTTGAGATACACAATCTCCACACCAGACCTGTTTCGAATGGACCTCAATATCAAATTTGGTTCTGCATAGGTCAGCTTTATCCATGTCCTAAGGTCAATGTTGTAGAATTTTTTCAGTTGAAACCAACCCTAAGATAAACTTTCCCATTTTTCTTGTCGACCCGGACCTCAAACATACTATTGTTGGGATCACACAGCATAACAACGTCATCAATATGTACCCTGTATCCCTTCACAAAACTTGAAGGCATCCTTGTCTTGTCCTATTAAATACAATAATAAGAACATGTCATGCTTCTGCACAGTAAATATACATAAAGATGGTGATGCACATCAGTCCATAAATATCAATGTTTATATTTATTAATACATGGAAGATCTTTGAAAATACTTTCTGATATACAAATAAACTAATTCCAATAGCATATGTCATTAATTGAAACAACCAAGATATGAGGTGCATATGGGCCAAGTGGTATATTTTTGTTTACCGTGACTCTAGGCTGAAGCACACGCTAATATGCACTGCCAGGAAAATTAATTTTTTACTAAACTCTTTATTTTTCGGATACATAACACTCAGGAATTGTCACTAAACTATAAAACATGTGTATATAAGTTTTTTCCGACATAAATTCATAATCAGATTTGAAAGTAACACACCGAATATATAAGCGAATTGCCGCGATTAATTGCGGTTGAACGTATTTTTTGCGGTACATGCGTTCGCAAACTGATATTCAATTAGATTTACCATATTAAGTGCATGTGCTCATTTGGTGAGTGACCTCTCAAACCTCCACATTTGTCTCATTATTGCGAGGTATTTCTACCTAAGAAGGAAACCAAAACTTTCAAGTTTAGATTATTCAAGAGTATTGCCAAAAAGGAATCACATATTGAACGAAATAAATAAAAGAACCGGAACTCAAAGCAAGGAAAGAGATTAACGAACAATCACAATTGAAAAAAAAGAGTCGCATATGGGATCACATACTCGACAGGAATTACCATAAAATTACATACCTTTGAAATTGGATATACTACCTAAACATGAATCCAAACAGCGCCAAGAGGGTGCAACGATGAAAGGAAAAAGAACATGAAATCCAACTTCTAGAAAGTATCTAAATCATTCTTTAATAGAATCATATTGAGGTTTTATTCACTCTTATACAGGTAACATGGAACTTCTAACCCTGATAAAATCATTAATATTTGAAAGCATCAGCGGAAAAAAATGAAATACAAACTGCAATAATTTAAACAATAAGAATAAAAATTTCAGGCCAATTAAAACTTACAACTAAACTCCAAACAATTAAACACTTTACTAAACTCTTAGCAGATAAGATGTTACAAAAACCAAACAATTATTTAAAAACACTCCATCAATTTCACATAAGAACACAAAAAAACACAAAATTTCATCACAACAAAGACAATTAATATCAGGCGATTAAGATTCAGATGTTTGATCAAACACAAAATCATTGAAGAAAAACCAACAGATGAAATTTCAGATTCAAAAAAGCACAGAAACTCACGCTTCTCCTCTAGAGTTATTCAGCATAGGCCGTTTGAGTTGAGATGAACTCATGAAAACGTCGTCACGTGACCGCTTCATCTTCAGAAAACGCAGAAACGTGCTTTTTCAAAGTCGATGATTCAAAATTCTGCAAAATATCAAGCTAAGTAATCAATCAACGACATCAAGATTACTTCACAATTCAGATCTAACTGTAACACAAAGCAATAATCACTTACCGTAGATCAACTCAACCAAGCCAAATCCTGCACACAAAAAAAAAATGAAAATCAGAACTGAAAAATTCAAAATTCGAAATTCACAATTCATAATTCATCATTCTCAATTTGAATCACTTCAATGCAAAGCAACGTAACGATGAATTCGAAAAGAAAAACACCGAAAATAAAATCTAAAACCCCTAAAACTATTGAAAAAAATGCAAATTTGAGTGAGTAATAATATGAATTACCGAGATAGATATCAGATGCAGTCTCAGTATAATCACAGTCAACACAAATCGTCGAACTCGAATCGGAATAAAACGGATGACCATGACCAGGTTGTTGAAGAAGAACCTGATAGCAAATGTTGACAACAGTTTGCATGACAGTAGACAAATACAGATCACAGATGAAGAAATGCTCATGAAACAATGGCATGGCCTATAAATAAAGGTGATACGAATGATACACACACGGTGATATCATAACAAACAAAATCACATTTTTCATTGAAAGTAACTCCGGTAAGGAAATTTTTTTATAAGAAACTCAACATTCATCAGGATCCACCATCACATACCAAAGGACACTAAACAAAAACGGATAATAACCAAAATAGAGAGAAGAGAATATCCATAAAATAGCGACGGAACAAATACATTCATCAAAAGTGAGACAAACTAAAATATCCCCACCAGCAAATTATCCACCATAACCATTGATCCCATTAATAATCAGATCCTTTTCCTCTTCAAGGGACACTGCACAAAATAGTGATTAACCTGATACACATATTTCGTATCAGCATCAGCCGGAGGCTGGAGAAAGCGTCTATGTATACACTACAGAGGAACATGATTGAAGTAAACAACGTTGTTTCCCTTTTCCCTATTAATAGAAAGTTTTATACCATTGTCTGCAACCAACCTACGTGTCGTGCAAAAATAATCCTCCAGTCATCTCCAATTTTACAAAATACACCATTATTCTTGAACATCACACTTCCAAGCAAACCTCAATTGATCAACAATAGTTATATCAGCATTATTTTTCGAAAATGCATCACGGCAAAAGTTAGACCATGGCAACATCAGTGGTGGAAACAGAGATAAGTAAGATTATTATGTGTAATTGTGAATCTATAATTAAAACACAAATAGAAACTATACGATATACTATTTACCAAGAATCCCGAAAGAACATCGGAAGAGTCCAAGATGTGGACAGTAGAATGGTAAAAACCCATCACACTGCCTCCAGTAAGTGGACCAACCAGCCTTGATTTAATCAGAGGAGTGTTGTTAGGGACTCAATTTCCACTCCAAATCTATTTTTTATAGACATGAGCATGAGGTTTGGTTCTGCAAAGGTGAGTGTTATCCATGCACCAAGGTCAATCTTGTAGAACCCTCTCAAGTCAGACCAACCATTCCTGATATAAATCTGCTCATTCTTCTTTTCAACCTGAACCTCAAACATGTTTTTTTTGGGGTCACGCAACATAACGATGTCATCGACATGTAGGCCATATTCCTTCGCAAAACACGCAGAAATCCTCACCTTTGGCTGTCAAACATAAAATGAACAGTATTATACTTATGAACACTCAGCTATTAATAACATAAGATCAAACTCCTAACGATTAATAACCCGCAATCAGACTTATAATGTTTCCTTGGCAATCAAGTAACCAAAAAGCCAGCCCTTAAAGTAATAATAGACTCTAATTCTCAAGCAATTTAGATAATAACCATTATCTCAATCACTATCGCCGATGCTGGTTTTCCAGCCATTCAACGCAATCATATGAGGAATATGCAGACAGTACAGACAAATTCAATGGCGAACCTTAATGTCTAAAATGATAACCATTACTTCGCCATCATATAATCAACCAAATTATTATACCAAAGCGTGACTTTGATCCGATGACTACTGTGAAATTAGTCAATGACAATAATTTCAATTAATGGCCTCAAATAGATACAAAACACTTACAATTGTCATCTCAAACTCTACATGATACATATTCAGCTTTAACATGTCCCTGCAAACATATGCAAATTCAACACCAGCTGCCGTTCCTGAGAGGCAGTCAATATAAAGAATTAAGTACCGTACCCTAAATGAAAATCATGCCATATAAAATAAATGCAAGTAACCAAAACAAAGACCTAATGGAGAGTACAATGCTTCGCCAGACTTTTTACAAATAACCTTGGAACCTTTTAACGATACACAAAACTCCATTTGCAATTTCCAAGGATAACCAAGGTAATCAACGACGGTTATCTCCGTTGACTCAACAGGAAACACAGCTTGACAGAAACCTAGCCAATTAAGCTTTTGAATACACGGGAAAAAAACAACGCAAGTTAAACATCTAATCAGTTATTATTAGAAAGCAATGGTAAAGAAATAAAATGTGCAACTCACCAACGCTCCAGAAGTAACATCCTCCGACGTTAACTGCTTAACAATTGTATGACAGAAAACAGTGGGAAGGAAAAGAGCATTGGAACCATATCTAACAAAGGACTTTCTATAGTCATTTGCACTTTGAGTCCGCAACATCATTTTGAGGGGGAGGATCAAGGCGAGGATACTCCAATTCATCTCCAATGAGGTTTCTAACTTCAAGAAGGAAAAAATGTTGATTGGCAAATATCACTGTGACCCAACCACCAGCCAATATGCCATAAAAGGTCTTCAAAAATGACCATCCATCAGCAAAATACACTTCCCGTTCTTGTTTTCAATGGCAACCTCAATCTCATTCTGGTTCTGATCACGAAGCATGACATATGGACCAACTTGTAGTCCAAAACCTCTTGCAAAGCAAGCAGGCAGCCTTCCCTTAAGCTACACAAACATTGAATCACAGCAATTGATTTGTTGTATGATTTGAAAAATAAAACAGAAAACAATGACTATTGTCCAACTATGATTGAAGACCAAATAAGTCATTAGATAAATCAAAATCATCTTAATAACACCAATGGAAAAGAAACTAAGATTAAATCGTTAAAGGTCTATGATATAACATCCTACATAAGATCTATTATTATTCTTCACACCCTATCTGTGAACATGATTTTAAAACCAAAAATGATTTCAACAAATCACACCACAAAAACACAACCTTAAAGTACCACATAGGACATACTTAAAAAAAAAAAAAAATTCATTAGTGCCAAAATGGAAAAATTACACTATTAAAATTCACTTTCAAATTTATGCTGCCAACTTTTCTAAGTCACTTTCAAATTTAGTTGATATGAGTTGAGTTAGCAGCTAGAAGAAATGAATCTGCTAACTTTTTGCTTACATCAATACAAATCAAATTTGGTGACTTAGCTAATTATGAGAAACATTTTTTAAGACAAAGCTAAAATTGTCAATGCATCTTCGTGAAACATTAATATCAAAAAAATGTAAATTCATTAGTAGCAAGTAAACCAACTCACAGAGCATATGTCGTACTCCATGTGAAAGGTACGAAGCCTAACCAAATCCCTCCTAACACCTCTGTCAATCTCCCCACCAGCATTGCCTTGCACTGTTATCACAAAATAAAAGATGCACAAATAAGAAACTAAATTAAGCTAAATAAAAGAAGGACAAACACATAACACTTGAGGTCTATAATATTGGAAGCACAAATTTACTGCCATCAAAACAGCAAAGTTGCAGCAGAAAGTTATGTGAACATTATTGAAGATCCAATACCAGGAAAAATACAGTACTAAAAACACAACAAACACAAACTATTTACTGTTGGAGATTTCAGATTCCCACATTTCATTTAACTAAACAGTACATGGATAAGAATTTGAGCAGAAACTTAACACACTACCAGAAAAAGGTTATAATTGCATGGTTGAAATGAAAATGCCAAAAACAAACTCAGGTTTTGAATAAATCATTAAACAGGCAACATATAAAAGGTAGTCATTAACACCTTTCATCAAACATATAGCACCAACAACTTCACGATCCTTGGCATACATTGTGAAGTTCCCAAAATGTTCCATTGCTAGCTTTTGTTGCAAAAAAAAAAAAAAGAAAAAAGAAATTTGGTTGATGTATTTTGGTTTGGGAATGCATCATCTTCGGTTTTATAGAAAGAAGAACCTGCTAATCTCATGCATTCATTTTCAAATCTTCAGCCAAGTGTATGGTTAAATGCTTATTAGTTAATTGAGGCTATCTCATGCGTTCATTTCAAAATGGCAATGCAAATCTTCAGCCAAGTGTATGCTTAAAAGAAACAACCATCATTGTCCCAACTCCCAAGCCTAGTAAACGTGTGCCATAAGAAACTTGACTCCCAAGGCTATAGCACATGATATGAAGGACAATGAAGTCATTTTCCCATCTTGAACCCTAGGGTTTTCCCTCCATATGAATTTTCTGGTTAAATTGGGAAGAATTTGCTTAGGGTTTTTGCAGATTTTGCCTGCAGAACTGCTCTTCTTTTATATTTTTAAGATATGTGGTCTAGGAGATGGGTTGGATTAATATAAGGTAGTTTAATGGTCTGCATTTACTAAAAAGTCCCTAGATAAACATGGTAGTTCCACCTAAGTTTCATTCTTGGTTTGGGTCTGGGTCACTTTAACATTCTAATTGGTCTAATTTTCTTACATCAACCAATATATGAAAAATATATGCGATCTTGTAATAGTCATACTTATATTAATAACTACAAGGGTCTTGCTAAGCATTGCCCTGAACAATGGTTAAGGAATCCAAAAGTAAAATGTTTGTATTGGTTTCAACAACATTTTGACTTTTAGTTAAATTTATCACTTTTCACCATTTTCCAATACTATATTCCTATTTTTATCCCCTTATCCAATGTCCCAAGGGCAATGGTTAACATTCTCCTAACTATAATAATAATATTAATAATGAAAATAAATAACTGTCTGATCATGTAAATTGGGGATATTACACATTGATCATCAAAATTGTAAATGTCGGATATGTTGGTCTCTGAATTTTTTGAATTAACGGATATATCCCTCAGATTGTAACAAATTTGTGGTCGGTACCTCTGTCAAATTCTTTCCTTAGATTTGATGACTTGTACGTTATAATATACACGCTGAACTTGAGGTACTGACCTGTTACAATGTTACAATGTGAGGAAAGAATTTGATGAGTTATACACGCACGCATGACTAAAATGCTGGTAAATTTATCATCATCATTCTGGTCATTTTAGTCCTTAGGTCCGTTTGGTTCGAGAATTAAGAGGAGAGGGGAGGGGAAGGATTTTAACGGAGGAGAGGGGAGATATTTTAATTAAAAATGTGTTTGGTTCCCAATGGGAGGGGAGAGATTTTAAAATTAATTAAACAAGGATAATAAAGTAACGAAACAATAACAATGTAGACGATGGAATAATGGATTAATAATAGGGTTGTTGCAGGGCTATTCAAAAACAAAGATAGGGTTGTTACAAGTAGTAATAAAAATTGTTACAAGGAAAAGTTATTAATAATCTTAATATATATAAATGTTAAACAATTCTGAAAAGTTTGCATTAATCCTCATCCCGCCTTTTTTGGTGGTTCTGAGTAATTTTTATGAAAAAAAGAGTTTGCAAGAAATCGAACCAAGTACCATATGCTTACAATTTACAGCTATAACCACTATGTCACTTCTATTTTTGTTGAGATATTGTTGCTTCCAAAAATGAAATACATGACTAAAACATTTTTTTAAAGCCCCAACCGCGCTAACGGTTTCCTCTCTCATAACAGTTATTTTTTATTATTAGCGGTACCTTTATTGATAGTAGTTCTTTTTTTTTT
>Ga0228711_1009158_pt1 | contig 13565 bp, 6 predicted proteins | sample MedpolnodulmetaG_2_FD_177996 | JGI IMG/M metagenome (GOLD analysis project Ga0228711, IMG submission 177996) | Root nodule microbial communities from Medicago polymorpha collected in Santa Monica, California, United States - brown nodules | ecosystem: Host-associated > Plants > Roots > Nodule...
AAAGAATTGAATAAGGTTTTGAATACTTGATATACAATCAGAGGTATTCACAATACAATACGAAACAGAACAGACTCTGTTTTTCTAGACACTTAAGAATTCTAAGATATGAACAATTGAAAGAATTTTCTAAGTTGTTGATGTTTGTTTACGACGTTTTGCACAGAGTATTGGCCTTTACTTGAATGTCTAGTTGTATGTGTTCTCTAAGTCTTCATCCCTATTTATAGAGGAGTTAAGAGACGTTGAGAATTTAGCCGTTACATCAACTTGTCTTGCTTTGAAGCTTTGATTCTTCACCCTTGATCTTTTGCCTGATTTGATAGTTGTCCTATGAAGAACTAATTTCAAATCCATTCCATTACAAAGGGAACAATGTCTGCAACAATGTTACTGTTATCTTGTCTTGTTGTAGAGACAAAGATTGCAGAGATGGTGGTTGCAGAGTTCGTGGCTGTACACTTCGTACATTGTCCTTTGTCAACTCTGGTGAAGTAGCTTCTAACGAGATATGCTTCTGATGACCTTGCTTCTGATGACGTGTCTTCAGGAGCTCTTCTTCAGACCCGTTTCTTCAGATGCACTTCTTCAGACGCATTTCTTCAGATGCATTCTTCCAGACGCTTCTTAGCTTCAATTAAAATTCCTTTGCTCTTGAACTTGTTCAATCAGAATCTTTATGAATAGTACTTTGATTATGGATCTTGTACACTTGAACAAATTGTTTAGCAAATCCAATTGATGAATTTTAATACCTTGTTATTATCAAAACTTAAGAGGTGATTTTGAGAAACACCCTTTGTTCCAACATTGATTGTGGTGCAACAAATGACCATGATTGATTGAAACTTAATATATAATATACATTTCAATTGAGACATATTTTTCTCTTGAAAAGCAATCAAATAAATAAGTTTTTTTTTCTCCATCTATTAGAATAAATCATTACCATGTATTTAAATTGAAACGTTAGTAATAGTTAAATTTTTTTTGAGACGTTAGTAATTTATACAATATGAATATTAGATTATATAATCCCCTTTTAAACAAACCTTAATTATCATGTTAATATTATTTCACTAAAATAATAGGCAGCATCATTACAATAGTTAATGCCACCATTAGAATCAAACATGAATATTATCATCAATGATATTTTATTTTTCACCATTAGTGGCATATTATCCTCATTTGCAAAAGCCTCATGTACATCACCTCTCCTTGTAAAAAAAATATGTACATCACCTCAACATGTACAAAGAGATAGCGCAGTCTAATCAATAGAAATTAAAATCTCAATAGAATTATTTAAATTTAATCAAATTCATTGACATTTATAAAAAAAATTGTTTGAGTATATTCTGATTCAATAAATTTAAGGGCATTCAAAACTATTTTTTAAATTATGAGTTATAATCTGCATATAAATGGAAAAGTCTTCTAAATTAGAATTTGTTGAATTTTTTTCCTTCAAATTTAATCTTATTAATTAGGATTTTTCTAATCAAGAAGTGTGTCCTTTTTTTTTTGGGTCAAAAAGTGCATACCTTTATACGGTTAAACATAAACTTTATTGAAAATTTGTCAAAAATAAATAAACTTTATTGAAAAGAAAAACTAAACATAAACTTGTAACTCTGGAATTAAGAATAGCGAAATAGAATACCAATCATAATTAAATATAAGTTATGCTCTTGATATAGTTCTGAAATTAAGAATAGCGAAATAGAATACCAATCATAATTAAATATAAGTTATGCCCTTGATATAATAAGTTATGCCCTTGATATAGTTATGGAATTAAGAATAGTGAAATAGAATACCAATCATAATTAAATATAAGTTATGCCCTTGATATAGTAAAAAGCAAGAGAATGAGAATTGAGCTACATTAACTAATTTCATCAATATAATTTATGCCATTTAATTTGTTCCATTCGAATGCATATACGAATAATCATAACAAAAAATCACACAATCCTCGTTAATATAATAGATATAACATAGTGGCTCATTGCAATAAAAAAAATTTATCTTGATTCTTCTCTCAGAATGACGAAGTTAGCGATTCGTCCCTTTTGGATATCTGAAAATCTACTGAAAGAAAGTAATATTAGCGATTAGATTCAAATGAAAAGGAAAATCAACCACATATACTGCAAAGAGATTACCAAGAGATTGTTATACACTGTAAGAAACACAGTCAAAAGAAATAAAGATGGAGGTAGAAACACCAACATCTCTGCTCTTTGCTTCCTGTTGAAATTATTAGCAGAAACACCAACATCAACTGATGCGTAATTCCAGAAAATGAGATATCTTGTTACAATCCTCTCCTGTTTCCTCCTTGCATTGCTCCTTTATTATTGGACAATGAATATTCGGAACCTCGAGAGAAATGAGGTGTAGAATACCCTCCTCCGGAAAGCATCTCACTCTTCCACATCTCAAACTTCAGTCCTAAATATGCTTAACAACATTGCCAATTCTGACTATTCGTGTTTCCGCTAATTAAACTTGAACTGCCAACTCTTCCATAAACATTTCTTACATGAAAGACCATCACCTGCATATTTTCATGAATATATAAATTTAAAACGAAATCAAACAATATATGTTAATATATTATAGGAACTGAAGAATGGCCAAGGTTACCTTTACGTGATCATAAATTTGGATCATCCACGAAAAGCTGAATATTTTGAGATATGGAGTCGAGTGAACTTTTACCAAACATAGCAGGTTTTGAAGTTTCAAATAAAAGCATAATTGTGTTGTATTTTGTAGAAGCTCAACCAACTCATGGGGAACTTCAGCAATCATAAAAACTTTCATTACAGATCTTCTCCATATGTTCCACAGCATGTCTATTGGACACAAACATGATGACATAAAAACTAGCATCATGAAATACAATGACACCTTCCTAATGAAGAGCTGTATACACACCTGGCTAATAGCTTGAACCAAGAATTTTGATTTGTTGCATTAACAAGCTCAGCGTCAATTCTAAAGATATGGCCCAATTCTCACAATAATTTTACTGGTAGACATTCCACACCAAAACTGAGAAAGCAAGTGTTCCTGCATATAGAAATTTAAATTAGAAGGTAATACGGTGATAAGAAGATGCAGGTAAGAGATAAAACTAGCATACATCTTCCAGATAACTGTCTTGAGAAATACTTAGAAATCAAATATGCAACCAAGAAAATGTTTAATTCTTCACAGGTTGGTCAAAGAGTTTAGTGCATGGATCGATAACCGTCAATATTCTTTAAAAATCTGCAAATAACGTACCAAGACGATTTTAGTACTACGAAATTCTTAACAAAATTCTGACTCAGAGCCATAGAAAGATACAACTATATTTGTCCTAACGGATCACCTAAAATCAGTACCAACAAATTATACTTATTACGTATGCAAGTCCACTCGTCCTGAACTAAGTTTGTAATTAAAAAGTGTGGCCAGCAATCATTAATGTAGTTAACATCTTACAAAAATTGCGTCGTCAATGCTTTAATCACAGTGCCATAAAAATAAATCAAAATGTTCAAAGAATTATAAAAGGGAGATATACCTCTGGAAAACATTGAAAATCTCTCCACCCGTTGCATTTAGCAAAGCCAAGGAGAGAACTCTATCAGGAACCATTGCTGCTATTTTACAAGCTGTCATAGATCCTGTTTCAATAGGCAAACACAATTAAAAATAAACACAAACAAATAAACTCAACCTAATCAAATTTTAGGGCAAACCATCTGAATTTTAACTAAATCAAAACTCAATAAAAAAGACATAAACACAAAATGATAAACCATTGAGTGCCCAAAAACATGAGCCTTTTTGCCAACCTAAACGACCCAACAAAGTAATTGCATCTTTTGCAATGATCTTCCAATATTCAAATTTCCATTTCACTCTTTGTAAATTATTCAAATTAATGTAGCACCAACACTTCATATTGATGACATGTCTAATGTTTAGATACTGATATGACACCAACCCATATAATTACATTTAAAAACTTCCATTTCTTCAAATTATTGTCAAACAATATATCATTCAAATAAACAATCTAAAGCAAATAAATAAAAAAGACCAATAAAAACCTTGATGATCAGATTTGCTATTGTGCATAGAGCTCTGACCCATACCCCAATGATCAAAAGCGAAAACCTCTACCACCACCGAACTCATTGTCACATCCTCCACTCCAAACGATGTCGTCTTCATCATTAGATACGTTTGTTCCTGTTAATCCCTTTATTTGTCGACCCCACCTTTGTGTGTCAAAGGCAATCCTAACCATTCAATTCAATCTCCAAAAAATCAGCAAAATTAAAAATAAAATCAGAAAAGAAAATTTAAAAAATAAAAGTATGATGGGTTTCAAAGAAGTCAACAATGAGAATATATAAAAAGAATTTTGAGCAGTTGAAATACAAACATAAGAAGGGGAAATAGAGATCCTACCAGTAAAATAGATTTTCGCGATGGTGATTAGGGTAAACGTCTCTGCTTCTTAATGCTTAAACTGTATTTTTGGAATATGAGCTATCTTGTCCCAATCCTCCCCTGTTCCCTCTTTGCTCTAGTATCCAACTCATTACAATTAGAGATATACAGAGTTATCAAATCTGGGTTAAAGGGTTCACTTGGTAACTCCTTCAGTTTTGTGAAATTAGATATATACAGAGATTGAAGAGAAGTAAGGTTTTTGAACATCCCCTCAGGGAAGGATGTTATTCCTTTACCGGCACCTAGGGTAAGTGTAGTAAGACCACAGAAGGTAGAGATTGACCTCAGTAACTCATTGTTACATCCCCATACAGTGAGGTCCTTAAGAGATGGAAGACATGGCAGTCTGAGTTTAGTGTCACGGAAGCTGATGATTTCCAACTGAGAAAGACAAGGAAACATCACCCCTCTTTCCACTTTCAATAACCTCTCTAAGTTTGGTAGGGATTGTAATATGAGTACCTCCAGAGATGGGAAAACCGTCACCTCCATACCATCCTCAGATTCATCATCATCCAAGTATTTCAAATTATCCATACCAAATAATTTCAGTTTTTTTAGAGATGGTAGTTTACCAAGTAACAAAAGCCGCACAATTTTTTTGCAATTCCTAAGTTCAAGAGAAATTAAATTACTAAGAATACTTATCCAACTTGGTAACGATAATCCTTCATAGTAATTTATTTCCAAGCGCTTGAGATTTGAGTGAGGTTGAAGCACTTCGACTAGTTGCTCAGCACTAATAGTTGGGGGCTTGGTAAATTCATCATCGCTTTCCCATGACAAGCATAATTCATGAAGGTCTTTTTTACGCATCAAATTAGTCGATTGAGCTTCAGATAAACTACCAACATTGTTTAAGTGTTGGATACTCAGTTTTCCTCCAAGGTTTAGATCACGTAACTCTGTCAAGCTATTCCCTTCCTCTAAACTAACAATGTACACACTTAATGTTCTTAGACAAGTCAATTTTCCAATGTTAGGAAACATTCGAGACAAATATGGACATTCTTCAATGACTATATGCCTAAGATTTTGTAAGCAAGCCAAGCGTTTTGGGAGACAACTCAGTTTACCACAATATGTTATTTTCAAAATTTCCAGTTTTTGTAATTTGTAAATTGAGTTGGACAACTTTTTTATATCAACGGAACGAAGTTCCAAATACCTTAAATGAATTAAACTCCATACCGGGACCTGTAGAGAGGATGTGCTTAAAACGCGAAGAGAGCTGTTTAATGGGAAGTGATCATATTTTTTTGGGAAATATTTCTTCAAGTCAAACAATGTTCGTAAGGATTCAACTTTTTTGAAGGCACCCTCATCGAATGATAACAAATTTTTGGAGTTAAAACTTATGTGGTGTGTCTTTTTTGTCAAACTAGTCATGTTTGCATTCTCCAAATACATACATTCTTTCCCCGTTACTGATTGAGCGAGATCATGGACAATATCATGCATCTTGAATGAAATGTCGCCAGAAAATTCATCCATTTTTCTGTCTTGAAAGAATGATTTTTGGTACAATTCATTCCAAACCCTGATGCCAACATCTTCAACCTCGATATTACTCCTAGATGAAATGAATCCATTAGCCATCCAAAGCCAAATCAATTCTTCCTTGAGGATTTCTGTATCTTTGGGAAATATAGCACAAAAAGAGAAACATTGTTTTAGGGTTGGCGTTAAATAAAAGTAACTCAACCTCAAAGCAGGCAAAATTGATTTTTCTTGTGGTAAATCCCAAAGCTCGCTGTCTTTAATATCAAGCCATTCCTTTTCTTCATTCATTGAGACCATTAAACCTCCCAATGCTTTTGCTGCAAGAGGCAATCCATTACATTTCTTTACTATCTCCTTTCCAATTTCCACAAGCTTTGTATGCTCTTCTTTGTTACGTCTAAATGCATGTTGTTTGAACAACAACCAACATTCACTATCAGAGAGACCAGACAAACGGTGAGTTTCCCATGTCCCCATGATTGTTGCAACATCCTCATCACGAGTGGACACTAAAATGGAACTACCTTTTGATCCACACGACAAAACAGATTTCAAACGATTCCATCTATCTTGTGTTAACCCAGATTCCAATTGTTCATTTTGATTCCACACATCATCCAAAACCAGCAAATATATTTTCCCTTGCAACAATCCTTGCACCTTTCTTTCCATTACATCTAACTCAAAGTCATGACACTTCTCCAATGTAAGAGATTCTATAATAGAACACAAAATCCTCTTGAGCAAGAAAGTCTCAGAAACACAAACCCAAATTTTTTTATCAAAATTGCTACTCACCCTAACATCATTGTAGATCAATTGAACAAGAGTTGTTTTTCCAATACCACCTAAACCAACAATGGGATAGACAGGAATGAAGTCAGAGTCCTTCGCATGGGTGAGAAGAAACTCGACAATCTTTTCTTTATCATCGTCTCTTCCCAATACTTTTGATTCAAGAGGGGTGGAGCTGGTTTGGCGCCCTTCAGCTACTTGATCTGGGATTTCTCTAAGAGTTCTACCCATCTGTAGAAAAAACTTGTTCTTACTGTCAGCAATATCATCTAACCTCCTTGTAATCTCTTTCAACCTGTTACCGATCTCATGGCGAAATTTGATGTTCTTTGGTTTGAAAGAGGTAAATCCTCTCAGTCGACAAGACTCGATCGAGTACTCATCAAGGATATCATCGAGCACATAAACAGCATCTTTGAGGTCTTGTAACCATAGCTTAATAGAGAGTTCTTTAAATTGTTTCTTCTCAGCATCTTCAAGAACAGCCTTGATGTGAACTAAGTTGTCAGATAGCTTTCGAGCCTTTGAATTGATTCCAGAAATGGTAGAAAATTCATTTTGAAGGAGAGACGTCAAGTTTTCAAACACAACTCCAAGCAAAGCGTCAGCCATTTTTTTGTGAAAACAAATTAAAGAGTTGCACAGATAAGAAGATGAGAAATTTGTTTGGAAAGAGTGAGTGCTGAACCAATCTGGAGACCTTTGAAAATAAATGCAATGGTAGTAGGAAGTAAGGAAGTAGGGAGACTTATCTACCTTTTCGAAATCAGTGTGCTTCCCTCTACTTTCCATAGTACATGTCTTTCAGTGCAACAATTTGAAATGCCTATTCTCTCATTCATTGCCTTCTCCGTTTCCTGAATTAGAATTTATTACTGTAGAGGAGTGTTCTGAAATAGAACAGGTTTTCTTTTTCATTGATGACGATAGAGGTCAACATGTGACTGATGAAAAGAAACATTTAATTCTTCCGAAATTGCGTGAGGTGAAACTTGTATGTTTTCCAAACTTCACTGAATTTTGTCGAGGGCCTTATAAACTGCAGCAAAATGTGAAGCATTATACAGTAAGGCATTGTCCCATGTATACTTATGCCTGGTTTCAGACTGAAAATCAGGTACTTTTACATCACATTCTATATATAATCTTATAATAAAGTTACATAACTTATTATTTTCTGATATTTAATGCATGTTTGGTATTTATTTTGATAAACCAAAGCATTTATATTGTTGGACATGGCTTGTATGGCTAACTAGTTAAACTTTATTGAAGCTACATGTTGAGAGTGCAACATCGAATGACATACGGCTTTAAAATATGTAAGTTAAATTAGGCCAAACCCAAATTCTAATATGGTATCATCTAAATTATATAGTGCTTTTCCCATATAATTTCAGGCGCAAAATGAAGAAAATGAAGATCAGACCTTAATTGATGTATCCATATAGTCCCTCTGAATTAGTCATAAATAAAATATCATTAAGGAGGTTTGTTAATGTATTAATATATTACTAACAGCATATTCTTGACAAATATTCTAGAAATATCATATAATATAAGTGTAATATTCTACAGATATTCTACAAAAGGTTTCTGGAAATTTGTATTAAACTTCAACAAAAGGCAACGGTTAATAGAACGAAAACTGGAAGCTGAGCAGTAAAGGCGAAGGATCATGGAAGAAGCATTTCTTTCTGTCTTTCATAAAAGGCATAGAAAGCTCCTTATGTATTTTTGCTGCCTTGCTTTCTCAAACTCCTTTGCTATTTGATTCTCAATGGTTTTTTTTTCTTTTCTTTCTCGACTTTGCAATTCAGACTTAATCAGTGTTGGTAAATAATGGCTATAGAGGCATTATAGTGTAGCGGAATTTGAACAAACTGCTATTGTTTTGCGATACACTATTTAGTACAAAATGTTGTCAAATAGCTACTATAGTGGCGTTGTAGCACTGTTGTGTAAGGGAACTTCAACAAACTGTTATTTTCTACAATCCTAGATTGATAACAATGGATTTAATATAAATTGTTCTCCACTATTACAAATTTATTGTTCTATTCCTAAATAATATAATAATATTATAACTATAACTATTCCTGTATATGTAATTTTTACACCATCTGAAAGAAAGTGAAAATCATGTCTTCATACAAGGAATTTAAGTTTATGGATACATATTCCATATTGTTATGTTTAAAAGTTTTCTAATGTCAGTGATAATAACTAGCCTAGTACTCAGGTATATCTGATGCAATGCCTCCCCAAAAGTACAGGTTTTAATTTATTTATTTTGCAAATAAGATTTAATGAGCTTTAAATTTAGATGATCTGATCTTGATCGAACGACTTCTGATGTATTGACTGTGTGTGACTCATTCTCTCACTGCATGTTCTCATATTTGGCAGATCATCTGTGGATGATCATAATATATTTGTTCCATAAATATAGGTTTTGGCTGTAAGAGTCAATCTATGAAATTTCTTAGGAAAAATGCAAACCGTCTTAATTTGGAAGGTTGGTTTAGTTATTATTATAAAAAAATATAATTCTAGTTGATGTGATGTAATGTGAGAGAAAAAATGAAATGTCAACTGATCCTTAATTTTATCTCAATTTTTTAAATTTTGGTGAGTTTGAATTTAAAGTCAACTTCTTGTTGTTTACAAATGGCACTCACCCTAACGAATGATGCTTCCTATGAAATAATCACTTAATTTATATAATTATAATTATATTATAATAATCTTTCTTCTTTTTATTAACCAAAGCGCGTACTTGATGCCATCTCGTAGTTTCCTGCGCCTAGTTCCTACAAATATATCTATAAGAATACTTTTTCTTTAACAACTTTGACATTAGTCATTACTAAGTAAAATCAATCACATTGATAGTTGGCATTCTGAGATCCATCATCCTTTGTGGTTTCACTGGTTTGTGCCTCTGCAGCATCTTGGAGTGAGTTAAAATTTCATTCACTTATCTATGCATTTCTTTTCTGACATCAATATTTTCATTTTATGTTGGTTCTGTAATTTATTCATTTACATATCTTCACATAATAACCAAGAAAGATTAGTGGTGGTAATGAAGGTATTAAATATTGAGATTAATTTTGATGGACTGTTGGTTAATGTAAATTTTTTTATACTATCAAGCCATCACAAACCATCATTTGTATGACTATTGAGGTTGATATGATTAAAGTCAAAGTCAAATAATTTTAACGATCCAATAGTTATGATTGATTGACGATGTATAAAATCTTTACACTGTATGGTTATATCAAAAAATTTAAAAAATTATGTGTATATCAATTAAATCGTTAAAAAGTTACACTTCCCCTTCCTGGCATGATAACAGATTTTCCTTTACAATCTATCAATAAGGATGAACATAATTTGACAAACTCGACCTACTGTAGCCTATTTTATTAAAGCTATGTCCTTACCATGTTATGATCATTTCAATTTTCAAATCTTATATATTTTCTCTGTTTGTTCCATTTCTGATAAGATCATCTAGAACAAATCTAGAACAAACATTGTAAACATTTAATTTCTATATAAATTTATTTAGTTTTTATCTGTTACATCAATTCATTCACCTTGTTTTCATCTACTGCATCAAAATAGGCCATTACACAGTGATTTGGATTAAGTGCTAACTTAATTATTTTCCAGTTACTTTGTTTAAATGGCAAACCAAAGCTCTGTCTCATCTCTTACTGCATTATCGGGGACATTTATACGCGAAGGAATATATTTGTTTCGAGTTGGTAAAATCATTGAAAATGTGATCAAAGAGAAGGAGAAGTTGATTTCAAATCATGAGTTAGTGTTCAAAAAAGTTGAAGAAAAAAATAAAACAGAAAAAATCAATGATGTTGTTATGGAATGGCTAAATGATGTTGATAAAGTCATGGAAGAGGAGGAGAAGATGGAAATAGAAATGGAAATTTTGGAAATCTTGTGTACTTCTATTGATAGTGAGAGGAGATATAGGTTGTACAATGAAATGCTAATGAAAATAAAGACCCTAAATACCAATTGCGAGTTTGAGCCATTTTCTAGCCCTATTCCTGGTTTAGAGTACTTCTCTTTCGGAAATTTTGTATGCTTTGAGTCCACTAAAGTAGCTTCGGATCAACTTTTGGAGGCACTGCAAGACGGTAATTCCTATATAATTGGATTATATGGGAAGAAGGGCTCTGGTAAAACAAAGTTGGTGAAAGCAGTTGGTGAGAAAGCCAAGTATTTAAAGATTTTTGATGCAGTTCTATTAGCCAATGCGTCTCAAAATCCAAATCTTAGAACTATTCAAGATAAAATTGCCGAATCACTGACCTTGAAATTTGACAGAAATACGGAAGCTGGAAGAGCAAGAACAATATCTTCGGCTTTACAAAGTAGGGATCGTGATCTTGAATGATGTTCGTTCAAAGCTTGAGCTAGAGGATATAGGTATTCCTTGTAATGGTAATAGATGCAAGGTGCTTCTGACCACACGCCGCCAAAGAGAATGTGCCTTGATGGATTGTCAAAGAGAGATTCCACTAGGTCCGTTATCTAAAGATGAAGCTTGGACTTTGCTTAAAAAACATTCAGGGATAGATGATGAGTCCTCATCTGAAATATTAAACGTAGCACATCAAGTTGCTTATGAATGTGAAGGGTTACCTGGTACAATTAAAGAAGTGGGATCTTCCTTAAAAAGTAAACCTGCTGAGGAGTGGAAAGAATCATTAGACAGTTTGAGACATTCAATGGCTCGCTACCACATTTTTCTCAGCTTTAGAGGAGAAGATACTCGATATTCTTTTACAGGCTCCCTCTATCGTGCTTTGTGCGAGGACGGATTTAAAACCTTCATGGATGAAGGAGAATTGGAGGGTGGTGACCAGATTTCACTATCACTTCTCAATGCAATTGAAGCATCAAGGCTTTCCATTATTGTTTTATCCGAAAACTTTGCATATTCATCATGGTGTCTCGATGAACTTGTTAAGATTCTCGAGTGTATGAAAGTGAAGAATCAATTAGTTTGGCCAATCTTTTACAAAGTGGAGCCATCGGATGTAAGGTATCAGAAGAATAGTTATGGTAAAGCAATGACTGAACATGAAAATAATTTTGGAAATGATTATGAGAAGATACAAAAATGGAGATCAGCTTTGTTTCAAGTTGCCAACTTGTCTGGATTGTGTTACACTACAGGGTATGTTGTATGATTTAAAATCTTTTTATCAAATTCTATAAATGCTAAACAAGAAATATGACTTTGTCAACCAGGAAATTTGTTATACAATGTGGTATAGCAAGTTGAAGTTTTGTTTTTGATTAACTAGTGAATCTTAAGTTTATGTTTTGTTTGATGTCACAAAGAAAATGAATAGTATTTGTATGAATGAATTGAAAGGGCTAGTATTTTTGCAGGTACGAATATGATTTTATCCAAATGATATTGGAGAGGGCCAAAAACATTAAAACTCGATTGTACATACAAAGCATGGATATGGATTAGAAGGTTCTCTTACAGAATAGTATCACACAAGAAAGAATTGATCGCAAGCCATCACTAGTTCATAAATGGATTAGGGTTGTAATGTGTATATGCATGCATATTCAGTATAGTGTGCACATGTTTGAATCAAACTACACTAATTTGTTAAGAGATAAATACATATAAAAACAGTCATGTGTGAGACAATATCATTAGTCTTTAATGAAATGAAATTGCAAATATATCATCAAGTGTCTCTAGTCTATAGTTAATCATTTTGTTGCTTTAATATGTCTTTTAATACTCATTTTATTCTCAAATGTGTTTTTAGTTAATCAATTTAGTTCATAATAATGATAAGAAATTTTCACGGCCGCTTAACAAACCACATACTTAAGGGACTCTACCATACCACAGGGGTGTCCAATGCTAACATCATCACTTTTCACACCCACCATTGCTCGAAGCTTAGCGCTACTAGAGGAATTAAAATTATTTGATTGAAGCAAGTTGAAGCATATCATAGCAGAAGAGTATGTGGAAGTTGAGAATGCTAATTATCCAAATCATGCCTTGAAAGTGTTCCCAAATCTAAGGATTCTTCATGTGCATGGATGTCAAAGTTTAGAATCGATCTTTCCAATCACTTTTGCTCAGAGTCTAGAGAGATTAGAGAAGATAGTTATATGGTACAACTTTGGTTTAAATTATGTATTTGGTACACACAATGATTACAATAATAGCAGCGGGAGTGAAGCTAAGACCAACATCAACCTCCTTGCTTTAAGAAAAATCTCACTTGTATCATTGTCGAATTTGATTGACATTTTCCCCTCATATTGTCATCCAAACTCACCAAATTTGAAAAGAGATAGAATGCAGAGAATGTCCTCGCTTGTCAACCAATGTAATGTACAAGACTCTGATCGATTCAGATCAGCAGAAAGGTCTCATGGCTACAGAGGTAAGGATTCAAATATTTTTAGTTTTACATAAGAAGACTTTTGAGTCATTAAGTCATTATGAATAATATATTGAGATAGGGTGCAGATCCTCTCCATTTGGTGAGAAAATTGCAATCTCAATTTCTATTCCTAAAAACATGACACGTGGAAAACTAGACATCAATGGTTATGATTTATTCTAGGGTTATTTTATTTTATTTTAATTAATAACAGAACATAAAAAATCACGCCACTTCTTTCTGGAAAAACACTCCGCTTTCTCTCTCATTTGGACT
>Ga0228711_1009161_pt1 | contig 13564 bp, 9 predicted proteins | sample MedpolnodulmetaG_2_FD_177996 | JGI IMG/M metagenome (GOLD analysis project Ga0228711, IMG submission 177996) | Root nodule microbial communities from Medicago polymorpha collected in Santa Monica, California, United States - brown nodules | ecosystem: Host-associated > Plants > Roots > Nodule...
TTTGACTTTCTCATTTCCTTCATACTCTTGTTTGAGAAAATCCCAAATTGCTTTTGCTGACTTCAGAGTCATGATTCTTGTGAAGATTGCTTCGGAAACAGCAGAAAATAGATAAGACTTTGCCTTCAATTTTCGCTGCTTTCTCTCCTTGTGGTTTCTGATTTGTGCCAGCGTTGGATTGTCTGGTAATGGCTCAACCTCATAATCATCCTCAACAGCCTCCCAAAGATCATGAGCATCAAGATAAGCCTCCATTCTGGTTGCCCATAGGTGATAATTCTCACCCTCAAAGATTGGCAATTTTATGGCTGAGTTATCAGAGTGCATTTTCAACTCTTTGGTAAGTGTTTGGGTGTTTAGTGGAACTCTCAACCTCACCAGGTCCCTCAAGAACAAGAATGCTCTTGATACCACTATTGGAATTTAGAAAAGAAATTAAGCAGACTTATGAGTTCTGAAAACTGAAAAACACACATTTCATTCCTTCTAACAACCTTTAAATACAAGAAATTCATAATCAGAAATAAACAAAAGAAAACTGCCTAGAAAATTGTAACAGACAAGCATAAATTTGTAACCCCCCATAATTCCTATAATTAAAATCATAACAGTCATAACCATAGGAATACTACAATAAACTCTAATAATAAGTTCTGATCCATATTCTCAACAAATACCATACATACCTTGAGAGTGAAGCACTTTTAACAATGAGAAAGATCAACTGGTTTCATTCAAATCTGTTTACAGAAAGAGAAACATGGGTGGAAGGCGTTGAGAATGTGAAGAAAGTAAAAATGCATTTCTCCCATCTGTTTGCAGAAAGAGAATTTAATAAACCAGTTTAGAGTGAGGTATCATTCAAATCCATCTCTCAATGCTGGTCCCATTTTCTGAGGAGGAGATAAAGGAAGTGGTATCGAACAACGATGGCAACAAAAGCCCTGGCTCCGACGGCTTCAATTTCATCTAAAGAGAATGGGAGTTATTGAAAAAAGCTGTGTCATCATTCATAAGAGAATTCCATCAAAACGCGATTCTGCCAAAAGGAATCACAGCATCTTTCTTGATGTTGATCCCAAAGAACAATCATCCGCGAACCCTCTCTAAATACAGGCCAATCTGCTTAGTTGGTAGCCTCTACAAGATACTGTCCAAATTACTTGCTGCTCGACAGAAACAGGTGCTGGGAAAAGTCATTTCGCCGTAGATAAGTGGTTGTGCTTAATGAGTTAATTGATTTAATTAAGAAAAGATGAGATAAGTGTATGTTCCTAAAGGTAGATTTCGAAAAAAAAACATTTGATTCTGTTAGTTGGAAGTATCTAGAATATATGCTCAACCAGATGGGGTTCCATGAGAAATGGATTAAATGGATGAGGGCTTGCGTTTTCTCAAGCTCAGTGTCGGTTCTAGTGTATGGAAGTCCGAAAGAAGATTTTGAGTTGAACAAGGGTTAAGGCAATGAGACCCGCTTTCTCCATTTTTGTTTATTATAGTTGCTGAAGGTCTCACAGGTCATCCGAAGAGGGTGTTTTTAAGGTTACGTGGTGAGTAATTATCAACAACACTATATGTTACAATACGTAAATGATACCATACTTTTGGGTGAAGGTTCGTAGGAAAACTTATGGAGTTTGAAGTCAATTCTCAGAGGCTTTGAATAGTAGCAGGACTGGAAGTCAGTCTCTACAAGAGGAAGTTGTATGGGATCAACCTTGAAGATCAATTCATTGATGCCGCATCTGCCTTCCTCTCTTGCAGTATTGATAAGTTCTCGTTTCATTTCCTTGGTCTACCTACTGGGGCGAATCCGTGGCGTTGTGATACTTGAAAACCAGTTGTAGATGCAATGAAAAAGATTGAGATGGTATGGGAGGAATTTATCCATAGGAGGCGGCATAGTAACTCTCATTAACTCAATTTTCAGTAGTCTACTTCTGGTACTACTTCGCCTTCTTGAAAGCACCGAAAAAAATCCCGACTGAGTTGACTAAAATACAAAGGATGTTCTTGTGGAGAGGCTGCTCTGATCAGCATAAAGGCTGCTCTGATCAGCATAAAACTTGTTGGCTAAGTTGGAAACAAGTATGTCTGCCAAAGAATAAAACTTGTGGAGCTTTTGAATATTTCTCTTTTGAACAAATGAAAGTGGCGGTGTCTCGGAGGGAAAAAAATGCATTGTGGTATGATCTGTTAAAATTTAAATATGGTCTGTTAGCTCGTAAAGTACTCAGACGTGATGGTTCTATGACAAGAAGATAGGACTCGAATTGGTGGAAAGACATTTTACTTGTAGGCACAACAAACATGTCGAGCGAAGCATGGTTTCCAAACAACATTAAATGTAACTTGGGCAATGGATTGGAGATAGATTTTTGGAAGGACAAATGGTTAGGTAATGAACCATTCTGCAGTTTAAAAACTTTCAACAGTTGCAGGCAATGGAATTTGGCAAAATACATCATGGAGGTGGAATTTGAGGTGGGCAGTCAACAACGATATCACATCTGTACACGAATTAACAGAGTTGAAAGCAGTGCTACAAGGACTAACACCATCGAAGTAAGTCAAAAGAAAGCGATTAATAAACTGTGGAAGAGTGGTGCCTCATCAAAGATCAATGTGTTCGGATGGGAATCATTATCAAAAATCGATGTGTTCGGATGGGAATCATTATTCATGAAGACATTAATGGAATAGAACACTTTCTGCAACATGGACAGCAACTAAAGGGAAAGACATACCGGAAAACACGCTTCTTGATCTGGCTAGCTACAATCTGGAACATTTGGCTGTTGAGGAATGCAATAATTTTCAAAGGGGAGATGGCAGATTTCACAAGTCTTAAGGCTAAGATTCAAGCTCTATCATGGAGATGGCTAATTAGCAAGAGGGATATGGCATCTGATTTTGTATTCTCAAACTGGTTAAATAATCATTTAGAATGCTTCTCTAGTCAATAATGATCACTTATTATGTAAAGGGGTTAACTCTCTCTACCATCTTTGTATTATTGTAATGGATTAGAGTATCCCTTGTACTCCATTCAATAATACACCTCTTGCTTATAAGAAGAAAAAAAATACACTTTAAGAGAATAATATTTTGTTTATGATAGAGAGCCCTACAACGCGAATTAGGGCTCCACGTCGCGTCTGCCGCATGACTTGCAAAGATTGTGCAAACCCAAATGCAAGTTTTTTCATGAAATGTTAACAAAGAGAATGAATGGATTTATTTCTAATTTTCTTTTCTCTGTTTGATTTACCTTTTATTACATTTAATTATGGAACAAGCCGAATGAAGTTAACAATAGAAGGATAACAAATACAAAACAAGAGCCTACAACTTATTGCTTCCCTAGTTCTCTCACTTCTAGATGATTATAGTATCATAAAAATATAGTATGAAAAAACAACATAATCAAATCTTGATGATTCTTGATCTAGAGACCTTGTTCAGCAAGGTAATCTCCCAACCTCTCAACAACCATGTTGCACTGTCCAGGAGTAACAGGTTCTTCATAGATGCCAAAAACTAGAGCTTGCCCAGTTTTCTTTATTGTTATACCTCCAGATCCCTACAAAACAAATGCAAAGGTAAGTTATCTTCTATGAAAAGCACAGACAGTTTAGACCAAAAGCGTGTTGGAGTCCGATATGTAGTGGTCTAATACCGACACATAAATCATATATACAATCACTTCGTTTTTTAAAATCATTATTTGTGTCTATGTCTGAGTATGAGTGTCGTATTGTGTCTGTGTTAGTATTCATAGTTATTTTAAAGCAAAGCAAATATAGAAAAGCTACTTAACCATCTAGCAGGATGTCACAAACTTTCGGAAATCACGTTTGATTTTCACAAAAAAACTTGACTCAAAGTGGAGACTTTCAAGGTAAATATATGCATATAACATAGTAAATGTATATGTGCAATGTGCATAGAAAAAAGATATAGGTTTTGGCTCGTCCAACAATATATTTTTCATTTTCATGTTGTTTGTATGAGAAAGATGATGTATAAGAATCATCCGAATAAATTCTTCCAAACTCATAAATCATATAGTATAAAATTGCAGAGATATTTGATATGTTGGGGCGCAGGTTTGAACCGGCAATTCAATCCCACCCTACGAGTATAAAGTGTTACCTTCTTCCCACGAATGACAGCTCCAGGCTCTCCTTGAATAACCATGTACTTGATTTCCCCAAGGTGCATGCCAGTAGGTGCAAGATGTCCTGGTTCGTCGAAATCTTTCATGATACCAGTAATCTCATCAGGCTTAAACTGTAAAAAGAAGCGTAAAACAAATCAATGCACTTCAATAGCACACAGATTTCACATATAAACAAAATGATCACACAAATAAGACCTAAAAGATACAATGTTCTTGAGTTTCATTGCAATGTTGACAAGTACTTAGTCATGTTTATGCTATAAACAGCAAATAAGGTGTTTATCAAAACATGGACCTAATCTCATAGCTTCTCAAATCAGAAATGTAATACTCATATTATCAACTCAATTTGACACAGAAACAAACAGATCCTAACTCCTATAGCACAATTTGTATAAGATTTCTTCTATGCTGTCGAAATGTGAAATAATCGTTACTAGGACGGTGATAGCATACACAAATAAAAAAACCGATTAAATCGATAGATTGATCAATCTATCAATCAAATGAAAGTAATGTTCACAATGTGATATTGAAAAGCCAAATGTTTCAAATGTGAATTAAAATTTGAAACAAAATATTAAATCAAGATGAAAAAAATTGTTATGATAGATCTACATATCAACATTGTGATGATGAGATCGTTGATACAAAAGTGCGCACACACATAAACATATATTAAAAAAAGCGTGCGGTCACACATAAATAAATTGATTTGAATTAAGTGGATATTACTTGAGGGAATGAAGTGCTCTGAGCCCAAACAGAACTGTCATGGCCAAGAATGGCAGCCGCGGTGAGGTGATGGCCAGTGCCGTCGATATCACACATCAAATGTTCATCCACATAAGTTTGCCACGACATTTTGTTATTTTTCTTCTACTTCCTTCTTTTGTGTTTTTGTTTTGCTTTGATTTTAGTTTTCTACTTTTGTAGGCTTTGGATGTAATGTTATTGAAAATGCTAAGAAAGAGAGAGAAATTGATGAGAATGCTTTAATTCTTTGTTTATATTTTGTTTATGATAGACCATTAGTTTTGCTCTCCATTCAATGAATTCAATTCCTTCCACTCAACGACCCCATCATTTTAGGACCCAGATTTTGCTCTGATCTCTTTTTTCCATTGTTCTATTTCTCTACTTCCTATTTTTATCTTATGCAAACAAAATTACCCTATCAAATTCTATCAAAAATAAATAAATACCCTATCAAATTTTTTTGATAACTTTTTTTTTAGGGAAAATATTTTTTTTTATAACTCTTACTTTGGCTCTCATGGAATAGAGACCGTGACTAATTCTTTTTTTGGTTACAAGACCGTGACTAATAATTCGGAGTTCAGATGAAAGTTAAGTAAAATTCCGAAAGTGCCTCTTATTAGGAATGGGAAGGTAACGAAAACCACAAATAAATCTCATCCGCTTATTTTAATTCCATCAACACATTGTATTTCGCCAAATCTTTTTTATGTTTTGTTAGAGCAATTCTTGTAATTCTTGGTCCATAATTGTCGTAAAATATAGCAAAGCTCGTGAAATTATTTTAGTACATAATAAGTTCATTTTTATATTCTCTTTTAAAAAAAATTCAGTTTTATTTTTAATTAATCTCCCTTTTTTACCAAATATTTAACCTCCCTAATAAATTCTAGTTATTTTAGATGAGGTTGTAAGGGATCTCTTCCTATTTAACTAAAGGTTTTGCGTTCAAATTCAACTTTAAAAATACAACAATGTTAAATCTCTTGAGTAAGATTTTGCCGCCCTCTGCGACCCTAGCTGACTCAATTGATTAATGTACTTTTTTGTTTATGTATTATCTCCTTGTACAAATGATGCTAGCTCCGGCCACTGATGCTAGGATATAGAGATTGGTTTGTTACCCTTAGCCAGGGCCGGACGTTGGGGTGTGCAAAGAGCTCAATGGAGCTGGGCCTCCCCAATGTATGAGCCTCAAAAGAAAAAAAGAAGTGTTATAGTACTACCCCACTAAAAAAAATCCTTATTCTCTTTCTCTCTGCTACCACGCGTTCCATCACCATCACTCCATTGGACGTTCCTTTTCTTCTTCCCCGATTTGATTTCCTTTTCCTCTTTTTTTGTCTTGTTTTAGGCCTATTAGAATTGGGTCTTCTCACTTTTGGTGTTAGGTGGGTGTTTTTTTGGGAGGGTGGTTTAAGGTTCTTCGTGTATACGGTAGTGATTTTCACCTTTGGGTGTATCGCATATATACGGCACCTTATATTTATCTTTTAAAAAAATTAAATAGAACATTGTTCTTTTAAAAAAAATACGTTTTTATTTTATTACGGACTTCTTTTCACTTACCGAGTTGAGCCTCCGGATTCGTAGGAACGGCCCTGCCTTTAGCCCTAATCATTTTGTGACAATTTTGTAGGATGGCTCTCTCATACTTACATTGTGTTTTTACTCTCTTTCCATCTCTCCCTCTTTCTCTCTCTATTGTTTTTATCCTTAAAGAAAATGAAATAAAATTGTTGTTTTAAAAGTTGTCCAAAAAATAGTTGTATGAATATCATTTCTTTCTAATTATAATTTAGTTAATGAGTTAGTTGATATTTTTTTGAAATAATCAATTTGATATTGTTAGTTGTTACCATTGGCCTATTTATCACTCAACTCCTTAACTCTGCTATCCCAACCCTATCAAGTTGTTCTGATAAGTTATATCTCATGAGTTGGTTAGCTTAACTTTTAGAGTTAGCTCTTTATATCATAGTTCATGAATGAGGAATATCCCTACACTACTCAATCAATTTGATTATAATGGTCTTTATTTTAGCATTTGGATGTAGTTTTGAAAAGAAAAAAAAAGTTTATTTAGTCAAGTAATCTTAGTTACTACCACATGGATGGTGTCTCTGCATGCAATGCAATGGATCAGTGCTATATACTCTCCGTTAATAATTATTGCTGTGTGATTTTGTGTATAATAATTATAATGGACCAATCCAAACTCAAATGAGCATATAAACCAATATTGACTAAAGTCTAAAGATGATAAATTTCAAAATTACAGCCCATATGGACTGTCTCCTCACCAGCATATCATCCATATTTGATGCTGGCAAATTGACAATGACAAAGGTCTGGTGGAGAATGTCCCAATATATATGATATATATAATGGTCCAACTTAGATTCTTGCAAAATGAGTGTCACACCTTAATTATGATCTTGTAATACTCCCTTCGATCATATTTATAAGAGAAAGTTAGGTCAACAAAAGTTAATGTATTTAGACTAAATTTTTAACTAGATATATCAACTTTTATTGACCCAAATTTCTCTTATAAATAGGACCGGAGGGAGCATAAAATTTGATGTTTGCTTCTCTCTTTTTTATTTAAATTTTGATGAAATTCCATTTATTTTAGATAAAAGTTAATATAAAATTTTCATTTAATAATAATGTAACATCATAATTCATCTCAATAACTAATCCGTTCCTGTAGTAAATTACTTTAGTAAAAACGATATACTTTGTTGACAGAGAAAAACGATATTATATGTAGCAGCTAAAAACAAATTCTTGTTCCAAAGAAAAAAAACAAAACAAATTCAATCCATAGACCATAATAAGAAGTATATTTTTATTGTTAAAATAATAAAGAGCATATGTTATAACTGATGGTTTCATAACCGAAATTATTCCTATATGATATCTCAAACATTATTTGTCTAACTATCATCAAACTAAAATTAAAGAAAAAAAACTATCATCAAACTAAAATTAATTAGTTTAATGATTTTATTCCATGAGGAGAATATATTAAACAAAAAATAAATACTGCTACATTTTCTCCTCACGATATTCCTACGCCGATGAAAATATCAGAAGTTGATTTCCACAATCAATGAAATTCTTTCTAGCAATAATCATTGTACTTATTCATTATTTTAGTATAAAGCAACAGAACCAATTGACAAAACCCATTTAAATAATAAATATTGTTCCTTTTGTTTGTTTGTCATTATATGAAACAATCTCTCAAGCATACAGCAAATGATGCGTATGAAAAATTAATAAAAAATAATTTAGTTTTTGTTCTATTCGATAACCTGATTATTTTGAAAAAGATAGAAAATCACACATTGGTGATGAATATGTAGAAGAATATGTTTTGTCGAAGATCTTGCAGGAATCTATGGAAGTGCTCCATAGCCGATGAAACGGACGGGGTGTAGCTGCACAAGTGTTCCGACGCTCAAACCAGATGAGAAACAAGGAGGTTGTGAGGTTTGAGGGAAAGTATAAAACTTACTAGACATAAGGGATATTATTGTGTTTGGCGTCTTATTAGGCATTACTTTGTAATCGGGTGTTTGCTAGGTGATCATAACAAAACATATAAGGAACTTGAAAATATTAATAGTTATATAAGTTAAACATTTTTAATGATCCGACATTATAAATAATTAAAATGTAAAAAAAATAATATTGGAGTACGTACCAATTGAGTAAAATCCTAAAGAAATCAAGTTGTTGTCAAATATTATGTACTTTACTTTACTCCTCTAATGTTATTAAGATATAGAATGAGATCCAATAATCATGATGGGGGTAGTGTAGATGTGCCCTGGCTTTCCAACACTTAAGAGCTGGATTTAGATAAACCCACTTACAACGTTGAGGGCAGATTTAGGTTTTTCCTTTTCTTTTTCTATATACAAGAGGGCAAGTTAGTTCTCTTTTTAACACATGTTTTTAACATTCATTATTTTTTTTCAAAAGTTGCTTATAGTATGTAATTGATAATAATAGGGTCAATACAACTTGAGATAATAATGCTATAATAATAAATTGTGGGACTAGTAAAGGAATTGGCTTCTCTTGCAAAAGCATGAGCTACCACATTCGCTTGTCACCTAATAAACTCAACTCTGGAGTTTGTGAAGGAAGGGGAGAACAAAGCCCAACACGAGACAATAATGTGTCCAAATTATGTCATGTCGTTTGTTGTGTGAGTGGAAAGCATCATTTGAGAACTTGGAATCAAGCTCGAAATCAATATTGTCAAACTGCATGTCATTCATCCACTAGAGAGGGGTCGTTCATTGGTAATAGTTGTGGAAGGGGTCGTTCTTCAGTCGTCCTATCTTTAGTAGTAGAGCCTTGTCCTAGTCGCCCACCTCGTTGGGGAGTGCTCACCTTTCTTTCTTTTGCAGATTTCCAGGTTCTTATGATTAGCTTTGGTGTTTCTAAAGGTAGTGGTTTAATCTGGGCTCGGTAGGTCGCGGATGATGTATTTGGGTGTTTAAGATTTGTCCCTGGCCTGTATTTGGTGGCTAGTTGTATTTGAGTGTTTGTTCTTTAGCTAGGGTTGTGCTTGTATTTTCCTTTTGGCGATTTTCTTTTTCCTTAGTAAGGTTTATGCTCTGTCATGTTGATTTAATGTCTTATTCAGGACCTGGATTCGATAATTTGGTGTCTTACTCAAGACCTGAATTCGAGACTTATCTTGTATCTCTTTTCCCCTTTTATTTATATATTCATCTTCTTTTTTTTAAGTTAGAATGATGCATTATGCATTATTCAAAATATATTCCAAAAAAGAAAAGAAGTACAAAGTAGAAAAAGGGAACTAGGCCATCAACAATCAACAATATATATTTATCTTTGCCATTAAAAAAAAAAATATCCAAAACTAAGATCAATACAGAACATATTGACAAACTAACATAGTGTAACGTAAGTGTTATATACTTGAGTCTCTTAACCATTTAGGTTAGTGTTTGATCTCAAATCAATGCATGTGAAAAAAAATATTTGTTAAAAGATATTAACATCTTAAATGAATCTTAGTTACACAAAAAAGTAAAACATATTGCTATCTTTGGATACAATTTTGCAATGTAAAACATATCAACCTCTTAACTGAAATGTTTGCAATGAAAAATTATATTTAAAATGATTAATTCCGGCCAAAATTGAGTTTTTAATGATGAATTTTATATTTTCCAACTTTAGGGGACGAAACCAAACAAGTCTTTGTGTTTTTTTTTTAATGTTCACTCTTTTTAAGTTGAAGACAAATTCATTAATAGGATTTAATAGGATTCTGGCAATAAATCAAATGTTAAGACTGCAAAAATTTAAGGCGGAGTCTTTTCGATTCATATGCAATCTAAATTTAGAGAGCATAATTAGCTAAATGATTACCATCTTAGTTGGTTTTCACGCCTAACGTGCAAAAAAATTAAACTACAAAAATAAACATTAACACTAATACAATCTCAAATAATAGAGCCAATAAATGTTAAAAATTATTAATGAACATTCAATATCAAAACCACGTTAAAATCATCTTATATTCTCCTAAAAAACTCAGAAAAGACATGTCTTTCAAAAATCTCAAACCTTCCCCTTGGATCATGAGTGTTTACTCGTAAGTTAATTGAAAAGAAGTTATCCAAACAAATCCTATATACAGAGAAGGTGAATGCCAAGTCATCATGGATGTGTTTTATTTTGCATAGGACTGTTTTTTTTTTTTGTTGTTATTGAGAGTTTAGACTGCAGAGGAATGTTTGTCCATTATCCATCATTTCTTATTTTCCCTTCCAATTCACTTGATAACGTGATGACAGCTTAAATACAGCAACTATTTGTCTGTTTCTCTCATATAAGCATGGTAAAAAATGTCCAAATCAATATTTTGCTATTTTTGTTACAAGTCTTTTTCTATTTAAAATGTTGTATTAATTTTTTATTGCTGAATTAATCTTTCCAAGATATGCATTAATCATAAATATTTGTTCTTTTTATAAAGATGATGATCATAAAAAATTTCATAAGAAAAATATGGTTAATTGTTATTTACAAAATTAATTTAAAGATTTCATAAAAAAAAAAAGTAGTATAAAACTATGATTTTTTTAAAGGATAAAAATTATGATTTGTTCAACTTTCTTTCTATTTTTTATTAATATTATGAAATCGTAAATATGAAAGCTGTAAAATTATATAACCACGGTGAAAAAATGCAAATAATTTACTTCTAAATTAAAATTCTCTAAATCTTTTTTTCCTAATGTCTGTCCAACTTTTAAATGAGACACCAGTTTGATATATCGTGTACAACCCAACAATAACTGAAGTGTTTAACATGAATTCTTTTTTGGTTACAAGGCTAAAAGAAAAGAAGCAGACAAACAACATAAACAGAAGACAAAAACGGACGCCTTAAGAAAAGCGTCCCTAATTCATCCGACTTCGGCAAAGGGAGAAGACCCTCTGGGGGTTGGAGTGAATAGTCAAATCCACATCATTCGAAGCTCCTAGCTTGGCGAAGAAATCAGCACACTAGTTACCTTCTCTTAGAGAATGATGGAGAGAGAAATTTCTTGAACTGAAAAGATCTTTGATATTCAGAATGAGCACGACATAGACCTTGAAATGATTTAAATCTTCCTTAATCAGGTTGACAGTGGGAAGGGAATCCGAATGGCATGCCACTTCCTTGTAATTCAGGTTAATAGCTAAGATGAGACCTTGATAGAGAGCTGGAAGCTCAGCAAACAGAATGTCATGAGAGTGATTGATATACCCTGAAAAAGCATAAATAAAGTTGCCAGAATGGTTCCTGAGAATACCACTATAGCCTGTTCGGATTGGGTCTCCACTACAGCTACCATTGACGCTCAGTATTGTGCACTGAAGATTGTTGTTGTTCCATCGAATGAACCTGTCTAGAGGAGGAGCAGTTACTAAAGACAATAAATCACGGTTATTTAAAAGTTAATTTAATACTCTAAATTATAAAATCAATAGCAAAATATTTAAATTTAATTATCATTGACATTTAATTATAAAAAAATGAATTATTTTTTCTTAAATGGTGGTTCAAAAGTAATATATATCAGAAAAATATTTATTTATGTTAAAATATATTAAAGTGTAGTGCATACTTAATTATTATGGGAGGGGGTTGTAATTCAAGCATCTTATAAGGGAGGGGAGTATAAATTTTACTTTTCAAGGGAGGAGAGTGTATATTTTAACATAAGATGGGAGGGGAGTGTAATTCAAGTATCTTTGAGGGGATAGGAGTGTAATTTACTATTTTTTTTTTTAGGGGAAAACCCAAATTATCTAGTAGCTTGTACCGATCCATTTTTTCAAGGGTTAAATAAGTTTTTCGTCCTTATAAATATAGGGAATTTTGATTTTAGTCTCTAAAAAATTAAACTGAATGTTTTCATCCTCACAAAATTTTTTATTTTGTTTTTCGTCCTTAATGGCCATTTTATGTTCATATAAATGGAAAAATTATAACTCTTTTATGTTCAAATTGTATCCATGTTATGTCCGTTTATTATATTCGACATTTATATATTCATATTATGTTCAAAAAATGTCAAAAATATGTTAAAATTATATCCGGAGTTCGAACCCCAGATTTTACATTTTTTTTTTATTACAAAAATATTATTCTTTTTTTAATGGTGTCTGAAGTTCAAACCCCGAACCTTATATATATTATGCATTGTTCATACCAAATAAAAGGTTAAAATTTCTCATATTCATGTGAAGAAAAAAAACATGAGGTAAAAGATGAGTTTAAATATGAGAGTTTCAACATAATTTTTCCTTATCAACAAGGAAAAAAATAATGGAATCCGATGAATTGATTCTAAAGAAGCCAAAAAAGATTACTGCAGCAGCAGATCCAAGACCAAAAACCAGATTCCCTCTCCAAATACAACCAGCTTAAAATATTGGAAAAAACTAAACAAAAAAAATTAGTTGAAAAACAATTTTTCTGTGTCTCTCAAGTATCCCCACCATATTATGGCGTGTTCATTACAATATTTTCTTAAACAAATCACTTTTTTAAGAAACAAAACATAATCAATTTTAGAATAAAAGCAAAATCAGAAAACTATAAACGAGAAGGCATTTTTAAGTAGTGTTTCTTGCATAATACACTTTCTTATCACTGTTATAAAAAATATATATTTTCTTAGATTCATTGAAAAAATGTATATGGTTTATAATATAGAGCACATACATCATTTATTTAATAAATTTATCGGAGTTGTACTTATTAAGATAGATAACTTTAGGGGGATGTATTGGATTAAGATTCTGAGGGATTTTAAAAGACTTTTTAATTATGAAAAAGTCTTGTGATATTCAATCAAGACTTTTTGCAATTTAAAAAAAGTCTTGTGGTATTCAATCAAGATTCTTTGTCATTTTAAAAAAGTCTTGAGGTATTCAATTAAGACTTTTCATCACTTAAAAAAAGTCTCATGGTATTCAAAATCATTCAAATTTCAAAGGATTGTTTAATAAATTAGATTTTGATGGATTTTGTGGAATTTTCTAGTGAAATTTTAACAAGAAAAAGTCTTT